>JACCDW010031000.1_pt1 | contig 35204 bp, 34 predicted proteins | sample 7449781 | NCBI WGS metagenome assembly JACCDW01 (sample SAMN15323449, study PRJNA562643) | freshwater metagenome | isolation source: river surface water | place: USA:Blue River Watershed | collected 2017-08-18
AAGAGCCATAATTTAAATTCCATGGATTCTTTGTTCTGCCTCCAAACCAATAGTCTCCCATCGCTAGTGCACCCAATGTAAATTTAGCAACCAAAACTGCACCAGCTGCTTTCATCTTTTCATATACAAAAGCATCTTCCTGGATGATCTGATTTTGATAAGGCGCTGCACCCCATGTGGTCTTGGTGTTTTTTACCGCAAATAAATCTTTTAATCCGTAGGGGATACCGTGTAATTGGCCTCTATATTTTCCTGCAGCAATTTCAGCATCAGCTTGTTTTGCTTGTGTGATTGCCATGTCTTCTTGAAGACTAATGACACATTGTAATGTATCGCCGTATTTCTTTATTCTATCAATAAAAAACTGCGTCAATTCAAGGGAACTGATCTTTTTATTTTTGATTAAATAAGCCAATTGTTCAACTGTATAAAAAGCAAGTTCATTTTTATTGGCTGGTAATTTTACCGAAGTCACTGCATCCCAAATAATTGGTTTTTGCACTTTGTTGAATTGCATTCCCGGAAGGATAGCGGAATGCCATAAACTCAGAGGAGTACTATTGTTCAATGACAATGCATGCATTGCTTTGTAGTTGGCCAAATTGTCTACCACATCATTGAATAAGGAATCAATTTCAGGATCTGTAAATTGAAGGTCCATTAGTTTCGCACTGCTTAGAAGGTCCGTTTTAACAATAGGACGATCTTGGGCAAATAGGGGGGTAGCGATAAGGAACAAAAAGCCGATCAGCATTTTTTTCATAGAAAGCGATTTAGGTGCTTATCTCAAAGATAATATTACCTAGTCGTTTTTGAATTGCTAAACCTTCTTTTTTGTCCTCCATTTTGACCGCCTTCACGCGGCGCTCTGCCTCTTGTGTTATTTGGTTTGCCCCAACCTGCGTCTTTTGAGGTTTTGTTTGCGTGAAACTGCTGCATTGGGTATGGATGTGTTTCGATTACTGGGATGGATTTGCCAATCAGTTTCTCAATGTCTTTCAAAAAGGCCTTTTCTTCATAATCACAAAAAGAATAAGCTGCTCCAGAGGCACCTGCTCTTCCAGTTCTACCAATACGGTGAACATAGGTCTCAGGGATATTCGGAATTTCAAAATTAATCACGTGTGCTAATTCATCCACATCTATTCCTCTTGCTGCAATATCTGTGGCAACCAATACACGAGTTGATTGATCTTTAAAATTACTCAAAGCTCTTTGTCTAGCATTTTGAGATTTGTTACCATGTATTGCTTCAGCTGAAACATTATTTTTCACCAATAAGTTAACCACTTTATCTGCGCCATGTTTGGTTCTTGTAAAGACTAAAACATTTTTAATGTTTTGATCTTTTAACAATTCCATCAACAAAGAATTCTTATTGACCTTATCTACAAAATAAACAGATTGGTCAATGATTTCAACTGTAGACGAAACTGGTGTAACTGTTACTGAGCTTGGTTTATTTAAGATAGCATTCGCTAAGTTCACAATTTCAGGGGGCATGGTTGCAGAGAAGAAAAGCGATTGTCTTTTCTTCGGCAATACAGCCAATAGCTTTTTAATATCATGCACAAATCCCATGTCAAGCATACGATCTGCCTCGTCTAAAACAAAAAATTCCACATCTCTTAAACTAAGATGACCTTGATTCATTAAATCCAATAATCGACCAGGTGTAGCAATAACTACATCTACGCCATTCCTTAATGCAGTAACCTGTGGACCTTGACCCACTCCACCAAAAATGACTGTTGAAGTCAATTGTGTGTGTCTGCCATATGCTTCAAAACTTTCCGCAATTTGAATGGCTAGTTCACGTGTTGGTGTCACAATCAATGTTCTGATTTTCTTTCTTTTTTCCGCAGGTCTATTGGCTAATAACAACTGGATAATAGGAAGGGTGAAAGCGGCGGTTTTACCTGTGCCGGTTTGTGCGCAACCAAGTAAGTCCTTTCCTTCTAAAATAATAGGGATTGACTGTGCTTGTATTGGTGTTGGGGTGGTGTAGCCTTCTTCGAAAAGGGCTAATAGGATAGGCTCAATTAGGCCTAAATCTTTAAAATTCATACTCATAATGGACTGCAAGGTACGACTTTTAAAATGGATCCCTTTTTTCGTCGTAAATTAGTACTATGAAAATAGCCTTCTTCTCCACGCAATCGTATGACAAACAGTTCTTTACAGATCATAATAGGGCATATCAATATGAATTGGTTTTCTTTGAAGCAGCACTTAACGTTGCAACTGTAGAAATGTTACAGGGAGTAGATGCAGTTTGTGTTTTTGTCAATGATATTGTAGATGCTGCTGTTTTAAAAGCCTTGTCATTAAAAGGCGTTAAAGTGGTTGCTTTAAGGTGTGCAGGATTTAACAATGTAGATCTAGAAGCTGCAAAACAAAATAAAATTAGTGTTTGTAGGGTTCCTGCTTACTCACCTGCTTCTGTAGCAGAACATGCAGTTGCCATCATTCTTACATTAAATAGAAAGACGCATAAAGCATATAATAGAGTAAGAGAACAAAATTTTTCATTAGCAGGTTTATTGGGTTTCAATTTAAAAGATAAGAAAGTAGCTGTCATTGGTACAGGAAAGATTGGTGCTGCATTTGCTAGAATTATGCTTGGATTTGGATGTGAAGTGCATGCTTTTGACTTAATGGTAGATGAGACGCTAGAAAAATTAGGCGTAATCTATCAGCCATTGTTGTCAGTCATCCAAGATGCGGATATTATTTCATTACACTGCCCATTGAATGAGCAGACAAAACATTTGGTCAATCAAGATTTTCTAGCACATACCAAAAAGGGAATGATGTTGATCAATACAAGTAGAGGAGGGTTGATAGATACTAAAGCTGCCATTGAAGCACTGAAGACAGGGCATATTGGCCATTTGGGTATCGACGTTTATGAACAAGAAGAAAAATTATTCTTTAGAGATTTGTCTTCAGAGATTATCTTAGATGACGCAATCCAAAGATTGATGAGCTTCCCTAATGTATTTATCTCTGCCCATCAAGCATTCTTTACGCAAGAAGCGATGGACCAGATTGCAACCACTACATTGGAAAACTTATCAGGTTTGTTAGGTGACAAAAAAATAGATGAGTCAACCTTGCAGCATGACCCATCTATTTTAGTTCGTTAATTTTTTTAGAAATCAACTATTCCACCGTAACCGATTTCGCTAAATTTCTTGGCTTGTCTACATCAATGCCCTTAGCTACTCCAACATAGTAACTCAATAATTGTAAAGGTAAGACGCTTAATAAAGGTGCAATCACTTCGTCAATATCTGGCACAAACATTACATTGTCAGACATGGTAGGTAAGACGTCGTCTCCTGCAGTGGCCACTGCGATAATCTGTCCTTTTCTTGCTTTGATTTCTTGAATATTGGAGACAACTTTTTCATAGTATAAGTCTTTTGTAGCTACAAATACTACAGGTAAATTTTCGTCCACCAAGGCGATTGGGCCGTGCTTCATTTCTGCAGCAGGATAACCTTCTGCGTGGATATAGGTGATCTCTTTTAACTTCAAAGCCCCTTCTAATGCAATTGGGAAATTATAGCCTCTACCTAAATATAGAAAATCCTTTGCGTCTTTGTATTGTTTCGCGATCGCTTCAATCTTTGTGGTATCTGCTAATATTTCTTTTACTTTTTCTGGAACTGATGCCAATTCATTCAGTAAGTGTATATAGCGTTCGTCAGAGATGCTTCCTTTTGCTTTTGCAATTTTCAATGCCATCATTGTTAAAACCGCCAACTGTCCAGTGAACGCCTTTGTACTTGCAACACCAATTTCTGGACCTGCGTGGGTGTATGCCCCTGCATGACTTAATCGTGCAATACTACTTCCTACAGCGTTCACTACACCAAAGATGAATGCGCCTTTTTCTTTAGCACTTTCTAATGCGACTAAGGTATCTGCAGTTTCTCCACTTTGTGAAATGGCAATGATCACATCACCTGGATGAATGACTGGATTGCGATATCTAAATTCAGAGGCATATTCCACTTCAACAGGGATACGACATAGTTCTTCAATCATGTATTCTGCAACTAAACCAGCATGCCAGCTTGTGCCACAGGCTACAATCATAATTCTAGAAGCCTTTGTTAATGCCTCTAAATGATTGTCCACTCCAGCCATAATAATTTGTTGTTGCTCATGCAATAATCTACCTCTTAAACAATCAAAAATAGTAGCAGGTTGTTCGAAAATTTCTTTTAACATAAAATGGTCATAGCCGCCTTTTTCAATAGCTGCTAATTCCATGTCTAGTTTTTGTATAAATGGAGTTTGCTTTTCGTTCCCTAAATTTTTTAAAATCAATTCGTCTTTCTTCACAATGGCAATCTCATAATCATTTACATAAACCACTTCTTTAGTGTATTCAATAATTGGAGAGGCATCACTTGCTAAAAAATGTTCATCCTTCCCAATGCCAATTACCAAAGGACTTCCTTTACGTGCCGCGATAATTGTCTCAGGATCTTCTTGGTCTATTAATAGGATACAATAAGCCCCCACGATTCTTTTTAAAGCAATACGCAATGCTTCTTCTAAATTACTATTGTTATTGTCTTGGATATCTTGAATAAAATTCAACAATACTTCTGTATCGGTATCACTTTTAAAAGTGTATCCTTTGGAAACTAATTCAGTTTTAATTTGCGTATAGTTTTCAATGATACCATTGTGTAACATCGCCAGTCGACCATTGTTGGATAAATGAGGATGGGCATTTCGATCGGATGGTTCACCATGGGTTGCCCATCGAGTATGTCCAATCGCTATATGGCTATGCAAATTTTTACCTACTACAGCTTCTTCTAATTCAGCCACTTTACCTTTCTTTTTATGTACTTGTAATCCGCCATCTTGTATAATTGCAACTCCGGTACTGTCATAACCTCGGTATTCTAATCTCTTCAATCCTTTAATCACAACTGGATAAGCCTCTCTATGACCAATATAACCTACGATTCCACACATATTTTGATGATTTGAATTTTATTCAATAATTTAAGCGAAAATAAACATTAATAATTTAATGCATGCATTCCTCCCTTGTTTTTGATACAACAGCAGACCTGGTTTTAGAAAACGAACGCGTGTTATTGCGTCCTTTAATGCAAGAAGATGCGGTTTTCTTAAAGCCTTATGTAAAAGCAGAACCAGCTCTTTGGCAATACGCTTTGACACCCATTACAACAGAAGAGGAGCTAGAACAATATATTGCAACGGCTATTGAGGCAAGGAAATTAAAGACGGCCTATGCATTTATTGTATTTGATAAATTACTGAACAAGTATGTGGGCAGTACAAGATTCTATGATCTACAATTGAGTTTTAGTACAACTCAATTGGGGTATACTTGGTATAGTGAAAGTACTTGGGGGACCGGGTTGAATGAACATTGTAAATTATTGCTCTTAAGTTTTGCATTCGAAACAATCGGTTTTGAACGTGTTGAGTTTCGTGCTGATAACAGAAATAAAAGAAGTATTGCTGCGATGCAAAAAATCGGATGTACTGTAGAAGGGGTTATGCGCAATCATCTACCTACTAGTGATGGTACAAGAAGAGACTCCATTGTTTTAAGTATGCTGAAGAAAGAGTGGCCTACAATTAAAGCAGGGTTCCTTGCAAGAATAAAAAGGCTAGACCAAAATAAATTAGGATAGCGGTTACGTCAACCAATGTGGCTACAAATGGTGCAGAAGAAACTGCAGGGTCAGCCCCCAATCTTTTTAATACAATTGGAAGCATGGATCCAGTGATGGTACCCCAAATGACCACACCAACAAGAGTTAATCCAATGGTATTGGCAATCATAATCCAATGTTCTCCGTAGAATCCTGGAGAGATATAATGCCAAACCATGACTCTAAAAAAACCAATGATGCCTAAAACCAATCCTAATAATAACCCACTAATAATTTCTCTTCTTAATATTTTCCACCAATCTTCGATCGTAATTTCACCAACTGACATGGCTTGAATAATAAGGGTAGAAGCCTGAGATCCGGTGTTGCCGCCACTTGATAAAATTAATGGTATGAACGTAGTCAGTACGATTACTTTTGCAATCTCGCCTTCAAAATAGCCCATAGCAGTTGCTGTAAGCATTTCGCCCAAGAATAAAACAACCAACCAAGTAATTCTTTTCTTGAATAATTTAAAGATAGAAATATCTAAATAAGGTTCGTTCAACGCTTCAGTACCTCCCATTTTCTGCATATCCTCACTGAACTCCTCGTTGGTCACCCATAAGATATCATCAATGGTCACAATACCTAACAAAACGTCGTTGTCGTCTACAACAGGAATCGCAACTCGGTTATTCATTTTGAACACCTGACTTGCATGCTCTTGGTCATCGTATACATTTAATGCAACGTACCTGCCATCAATAATATCTTTAACAACATCATCAGGCTTTGCTAATAACAAATCTCTTATTCTAATATCATCCACTAAACAACCCAACTCGTCAATAATATAAATCACATCGATGGTCTCTGAGTTCTTACCATATTTTCTGATGTTGTCTAAAACTTGGGCAACTGTATAATGAGGATAAACATAAACATAGTCAGGGGTCATTAAACGACCAACTGAATCTTCTGGATAGCCTAAGAGGGACAAAGTAATCTTACGTTCTTCTGGATCTAACAATTTAATTAGATCTCGAATTGCCGCTTTTGGTAATTCTTCTAAAAAGTCTGTACGGTCATCGGGTGGTAATTCATTTAGGATCTTCGCTGTCTTTCTTGCAGGCAGTTCTTTAATGATATCCTTCTGCTGGTTAATGTCCAATAACTTGAAGACGCTCACCGCACGGTGCACGGTCATCGTATCAATGATCATGCCTTCCTTTTCAGGAAATTCATTCACAAGCTCCACTACATCACTGATGTTTTGCTCATCTAAAAATTCCTTTAAAAGATGCTTGTCTTCTCTAGAGAGGATCTCTAAAAAAACTTCTGATAATATGATTTCATCTTCTAATTCCTCTGACATGGCTGCAATTTACGAAAATCATACTAGGATATGTTAACTTTATGCGATGATATTGCCAATTTTATATATTATGGATACTGCCCATCGGGGTAGAGGGGTTTTTACAACAGAGCCCATCCCAGAAGGTACGACTATTGAGATGGCTCCTGTCATCGTTTTAAATGAGTCAGACAGGGCTATTGTGGACACCACTTTATTACATGATTATATTTTTGAATGGGGGGAAGATGAGCGTAAAGCTGCAGTGGCATTGGGTTATGTATCTATCTACAATCATAGTGTAGATGCCAATTGCAAATATGATATGGACTATGCGCATAGAACTATCCAGATTCAAACGAAACGTGCGATTGCTGCCGATGAAGAGTTATGTATCAATTACAATGGGGATGGCATTACGGATAAGTCTGTTTGGTTTGAAGCAAAATGAGCTTTTAAAATAGGATCAAACAGACTGGCATGGATACCTTTGTAGACTGTGGTATTTTGGTGAGATGTCCTGTGTCCTTATTTCTTTTAAATACCACAATATTGTCACTAGCTTGGTTGGCTACCAATAGCCAATTTCCATCAGCACTGATAGTGAAATTCCTAGGCATGATGCCTCCAGAAGAGGTATGTTTTTTTGTTGCAATATTTAATAAACCATTTTTATCAATGGCATATTGAACAAGATTATTTTCGTTACCTCTATTACTTGCATATATATATTTCCCGTCAGGACTTAAATGGATGTCTGCGCTACCCGGACTTTCCTTTGAGTTGATGGCTTGGGTATTGGCTCTTTGTAATAATTTTGCAGTTCCTTTATTAAAAGAATAAACACTTATTGTGCCAGTCAGTTCCTCAAGTACATACATCCTTTGTCCATTATTTGAAAAGCTTAAATGTCTTGGACCTGAACCTGCTGTGGCTTGTATCGCTTGGGCAACGGAAGTATTAAGAGGGGGATTGTCATTGGCTTGATAAGGATAAATCTTAGTCTGATCCATACCAAGGTCGTTGACTAAAAGGTATTTGCCATCAGGGCTAAAAAAACTTCCATGTACATGTGCCTTCGTCTGCCTTGTTGGATGGATACTTGATCCTTCATGTTGAATAAATTGTTGTGCATTGGATAGTCTTCCGTCTGCAAATCTGTGAAAATTGGTTAAGCTTCCGCCGCTGTAATTTGAAATAAATATATTTTTCTCATCAGGGCTAATACTGATATGACAAGGATGTGCACCCTTTGTGGCAACTTTATTTAAAAATTGCAATTTATTTTTTGTTGTATTGAATGCGAAAGCACTGATCCCGCCTTCTTCGTCCTCATTAACGGCATAGACAAATTGCTTGTCTTTAGAAATGGCCAGAAAGGAAGGGTTAGATACCTTTTCGGTATGACTGATTGCCTTAAGTTGCCCAGTTGTCGTATCTAGTTGATATAAATAGATACCATTGCTGCCCTTTTGTGTATAGGTGCCAACTAGTAAATTTAGGTGCTGTGCTTTTGATATAGTACTAACAATAATTAATCCAATAGTTAGAATGAGTTTAAATATTTTCATAGTATTATTTTATTGATAGACTCTTACATAATCAATTTCCATTTTTGCTGGTAAAACAGCATCGTTGATTCCGTTTTTACCACCCCAATTACCGCCAAAAGCAATGTTCAATAGCAAATGCATGGGTACATCAAATGGCCAAGCGGCTTTTCCAGTACCATTGTTTTTAAAGCTATAATAAGATTGGTTATCCAATAAAATAGTAACACTGTCTTGGTTCCAAATGACAGAGTAAATGTGAAATTCGGTGTCAAAATCAGTCACTTCAATGGTGTTTGTTTTTTGATTTCCGATGATGTGATTGAAACTTTTAGTATGCACGGTAGCATGCACCACACCGGGGTTGTAGCCAACATGTTCCATGATATCGATCTCTCCATCATCTGGCCATTTCAACGGCGTATTGGAACCCAACATCCAAATAGCAGGCCATGTACCTAAACCTTTTGGTAGTTTTGCGCGTACGTCTATTCTGCCATAAATCCAATCTCCTTTTCCTTTGGTGACCAATCTCGCTGAACTGTATTTTTTATCTTCAATGGCTTGTTTTTTTAATTCAATTGTTAGTAGTCCATTTGCAACTCTGGCATTACCAAGCGAATCTTTGGTATAATATTGTAATTCGTTATTTCCCCATCCCCATCCACCTATATCGTAGTTCCATTTATTAGTGTCTGGTAATCCTGTGTAATTGAATTCATCTGACCATACCAATTGCATCTTATTAGCAATTTTGTTTTTTTTAGGTTGCGATTGACTTTCTGCAGAAAGCCATAAAATGCAAATAAAAAGGGTGCTCAGAATTTTTAGAGGCTGCATAAAACGATTGTTCGTGTATAAAAGGGGCAATGATTGGTCTAAATTAGGTATTTTATGCTGTTTTACTTGGGGATTTTACAAAAGCGTCTTAAATTTGCATCATGTTATTAAACAACCATATCCATCATTTTCATCCGCTATCTAATAGGTAAGCTGTGAATGTTGGTATGTATCAATATTAAACAAAGGGCTTACTAAACAGTAAGCCCTTTTAATTTTTATAATAAGTATATGCGATTAAAATTAGCGATTCAAAAATCAGGTAGATTAAACGAAGATTCAATGCGTCTTTTAAAAGAATGCGGTATTGATATTAGTAATGGTGTAAATAAACTTAAAGCGGATGCGAGTAATTTTCCGATTGAAGTTTTCTTTTTAAGAGACGACGATATTCCACAGTACGTTCAAGACGGCGTAGCTGATATTGGTTTCGTAGGTGAAAATGTGGTCTATGAAAAAGCAAAAAAAGTAGAAGTTGCATACGAGCTTGGTTTTGGCAAATGCAGATTGAGTTTTGCGGTTAGAAAAGGTGAAGTATTTACTGGGCCACAATTTTTAGCTGGTAAAAAAATTGCAACAAGCTATCCTGTTTTGATTCAAAAATACCTAGATCAGCACCAGGTAACTGCGGAGATTCATGAAATTAGTGGTAGTGTGGAGATTGCACCTGGAATAGGTTTAGCAGACGTGGTTTGTGATTTAGTGAGTAGCGGATCTACCTTATTCATGAATGGATTGAAAGAAGCTGAAACGATTTTGAACTCTCAAGCGGTTTTGGTTAAACGAAACAATCTACCAGTTGAATTGATGACTATTTTAGAGCGCTTGCTTTTTCGTATGGAATCGGTCAAAAAAGCTAAGAAGAATAAATATGTTTTATTGAATGCACCTAATACGCAATTGGATAAAATTATTGCATTACTTCCGGGCATGAAAAGTCCTACCATTATTCCATTGGCCACAGAGGGTTGGAGTAGTGTGCATACGGTGATTGCAGAAGCAGATTTCTGGAATTTGATTGAACAATTAAAAGCAGTAGGTGCTGAAGGTATTTTGGTAGTGCCTATTGAAAAAATGATTTTATAAGATGCAAGTATTTGTTGAACCAATTAGACAAGACTGGGATGCGTTATTGAAACGTCCAGCTTTTGATGCGGCTTTATTATTACCAAAAGTCCAAACTATATTAGATGCGGTTGCTTTAGAAGGTGATGCTGCATTGATTCGATTTGGTGCTGAATTTGATAAAGTCAATCTCAAAACCGTTGCGCTTGATCCAGCAGCTCTGCAACAGTCAGAACAGCTGTTAAGTTCGGCGCTTAAAACAGCCATCCAATCTGCTAAAGTAAATATTGAGATCTTTCATCAAGCGCAATTAAAGAAGGAAGAAAAAATAGAAACGATGCCTGGGGTTTGGTGTTGGAGAAAGGCGGTAGGAATAGAAAAAGTAGGCATCTATATTCCAGGAGGAACTGCGCCTTTATTTTCTACCGTATTAATGTTGGGTATCCCAGCAAAATTAGCAGGCTGCAAAGAAGTAATTTTATGTACGCCTCCTAGAGCAGATGGGACGGTTGATCCAGCCATTCTTTATGCAGCAAATTTAGTAGGCATTCAACAAATTTTCACCATTGGAGGTGTGCAAGCTATTGGAGCCATGGCATACGGTACTGAATCTGTTCCGAAAGTGTATAAAATATTTGGTCCAGGTAATCAATATGTCACTGCTGCTAAACAAATGATCCAACAACAGGGTGTATCGATTGATATGCCAGCAGGTCCAAGTGAAGTTTGTGTATATGCAGATGAAACTGCAGTACCCGCTTTTGTTGCCGCAGATTTATTATCCCAAGCCGAACACGGCGCCGACAGTCAGGTATTGTTGATTGCAAATAGCCAAGCGATTGTAGATCAAGTTCAGTTGGAATTGGAAAAACAATTGGCTGCATTGCCAAGACAAGCTTTTGCAATGAAAGCATTAGACAATTCTAAAGCCATTATAGTGGCACAAAGAGAAGATGCCATTCAGTTAATCAATGCTTATGCGCCGGAACACCTTATTTTGTCGATAGACAATGCCTTGGTGGTAGCAGAAAAAATCATCAATGCAGGTTCTGTATTTATAGGTAATTATTCCCCAGAATCTGTTGGTGATTACGCTAGCGGAACCAACCATACTTTGCCCACAAATGGACATGCCAAAGCCTATAGCGGAGTGAGTGTTGATAGTTTTGTGAAAAAAATTACTTTCCAGCAATTAACTGAAACAGGCCTTAAAAATATAGCCCAAACGGTCATTCATATGGCCGAAGGGGAGCAATTAGACGCGCATGCACAAGCTGTAGCAATTAGAGTGAGAGAAATTGAATCAAAGATGTAATTTTAAGGACGAAATAAAATTTGAACTATGGCATTTGAATTAGATAAAGTAGTAAGGCCAAATATTAAAACTTTAAAGCCTTATTCTTCGGCAAAAGATGAATATACAGGTGAGGCTAAAATTTTGTTGGATGCAAACGAAAACAGCTTAGGATCTCCTTTGACCAAGTGGTACAATCGTTATCCGGATCCTTACCAATTAAAAGTCAAAGAGAAAATGGCTTTTGTAAAGCAAATTGCTGCGAATCAGATTTTTTTAGGAAACGGAAGTGATGAGTGTATCGATATATTATTTCGAACTTTTTGTGAACCAGGGAAAGACAATATCATCATTTGTCCTCCAACTTACCCTATGTATGAAGTGGGTGCCAATATCAATGACATTGCCATACAAAAAGCGCCATTGTTGCCAGACTATCAGTTAAATGTGGCCCATATAGAACAATTGGTCAATGAACGTACTAAAATCATTTGGATTTGTTCGCCTAATAATCCTACAGGTAATTCCTTAGATAGGATTGACATCGAAACAATTTTAAACCATTTTGATGGTATTGTTGTCGTAGATGAAGCATATATTAATTTTTCAAAACAAAAATCCTTTGTTCAATCATTGATTGACTATTCCAATTTAGTTGTTTTACAAACTTTAAGTAAAGCATGGGGATTGGCTGGTTTAAGATTGGGTATGTGTTTTGCTAGTCCTGAAATCATTGGTTATATGAATAAGGTGAAAGCACCCTACAATATCAATATGGTTACACAAGAATTGGCATTACAGGCATTGGAGGAAGTGGGCCAAGTGAATGACATGATCCAGTTATTGGTAGATATGCGTATTGCCTTAGCAGAGGTTATTGCTTCGATGCCGCATGTCATAAAGGTATTTCCTTCAGACACTAATTTTCTTTTTGTTAAAATTCCACATGCAAGAAAATTGTACGAGTACTTGTTGACTCAAGGGATCATTGTAAGAGACCGATCTTTATTAGAATTATGTGAAGATAGTCTTAGGATTACAGTAGGTACAGAACAAGAAAATACAGCCTTGGTGGATGCCATGTACCAATGGATTACAGAAACATTTGAAGCTTATAGAATTAAATAAATTAAAAAATAAAATCAATTTTATGTATAAATTAAGTTCACTAATCATGATTTGTGCTTTCGCTTTCACTGCGCAGGCTCAAGAAAATGCAGGATTGAAATTACCTGCTGGATTTTCTGCAACCTTGTTTGCAGATCAAATTGGAAGTGCAAGGCATATTGCTATCAATGATAAAGGAGTATTGTATGCCAAGTTGAATTACCCCAATAAAGCGGGTCAAGCTATCGTCCGTATGGAAGATGCCAATGGAGATGGTGTTGCGGAGAAATTAAGTGGATGGGGAAACTATGGGGGAACTGGGATTTATGTCAAAGGAAATCAATTGTATGCTAGTTCTGATGACGCAGTATACTTATATCAATTGGATGCGAAAGGTGATGTCGTAAATCCAACTTCACCTAAGACAATTATTAAGAACTTGCATAGCAGAAGACAACATGCATCAAAGTCAATCACACTAGATCCTAAAGGAAATATTTATGTGAACATTGGCGCTTATTCCAATGCTTGTCAGGAAAAGGACAGAACAGTTGGATCAAAGGGTATGATGCCTTGTCCAATTTTAGATTCTGCTGGTGGAATTTGGCAGTTTGATGGTGCTAAGGAAAATCAATCTTATGCAGAAGGTAAAAGATATGCGACTGGATTGAGAAACGTAATTGGTTTAGATTGGAACAACACCACTAATAGTTTATTTGTAACACAGCATGGCCGTGATCAATTGAATACTTTTTATCCAACCATGTATACCGACGCGCAAAATGCGGAGTTGCCTGCTGAAACAATGTATGAAGTAAAAGAAGGGGATGATTGCGGATGGCCTTATGTCTATTATGATCCTTTTCAAAAGAAAAAAATGCTGTCTCCTGAATACGGAGGTGATGGAAAATTAGAAGGCGGTAAAAATGCATTGGATCCATTGGTTGCATTCCCAGCACATATGGCTCCAATGTCCCTTTTGTTTTATAAAGGGAATCAATTTCCAGCAAAATATAAAGAAGGGGCATTCATCGCCTTTCATGGCTCATGGAATAGAGCACCATTACCACAAGAGGGCTATTTTGTTGCTTTTGTGCCCTTTAAAAATGGAAAGCCATCAGGTGAGTGGGAAATTTTTGCCAATGGTTTTGCAGGTGAAGAAAAGAATAAAGGTCCAAGACAAGCTAAAGCTAGGCCATGTGGTTTAGCAGAAGGTCCTGATGGCTCTTTATATGTAAGTGATGATAGTAAGGGCGCGATTTTTAAAATCAGTTTCAATAAATAACTATGTTCAAAGCTCAATTCAAATTTTCTTTTTTTGTCTTACTTATTGCTATGTGTTATAGTATCAATGGCAGTGCACAAAATATGCAAAAGGGTAAAAAAATATACGAACAAAAATGTCTTGCCTGTCATCAAGCGGATGGAGGTGGTGTGCCAAATATGAATGCACCTCTTGATGGTGCATCTAATGTGGTTGGAAAAGATATTGCTAGATTGGTACGTATTATTCGCTATGGTTATAATGAGCGCGTTGCTTTAGATGGATTTTATTATAGCAATGCGATGACGGCTAGCCCAGATTTAAAAGACAACGAAATAGCAGATTTGTTGACTTATATTAGAAACAGTTGGTCCAATAAGGCAAGTGCAGTTACGATTGCGCAAGTTCAGGCCGCTAAAAAGAAAAAATAAAATATGCGACCAATTTTGTTCATAGATAGAGATGGAGTGGTTTTAGAAGAACCTGCAAGTGATTTTCAGATAGATCATATTGAAAAGACAGTGTTTATTCCGGGGGTGATTTCCAACTTGCAAAAAATAGCAAATGATTTTGGCTACTATAAAGTGATGGTCACAAACCAAGATGGTTTAGGGACAGATGCCTATCCTACAGAGACTTTTAAGCCCTTTCAAGACTTAATGGTTCGTACTTTGAAAGGAGAAGGATTTGAATTTGATGAAATTTTAATTGACACCACATTTGCTAAAGACCATGCAGCCACAAGAAAGCCTGGCACAGGGTTAGTAAAACATTTAATGGATGACTCAAGATTTGATTTAAGTATCTCATACGTTATTGGTGATCGCTGGTCTGATATCGAATTGGCGAAAAATATAGGTTGTAAAGCCATCTATTTAAAATCTAATCTTCATAGTTTATCACCTGAACAAGAGATTGCACTCAGGCCTTTCATTGCTTTTGAAGCAAGTCATTGGGATGACATTTACAGCTTTTTGAAGTTAGGATTGAGAAAAGTGGTACATGAGAGAAATACCAAAGAAACTAAGATTCAAATTGAATTGAACCTGGATGGGAAAGGAGATGCCCAAATTCATACAGGGCTAGGATTTTTTGACCATATGTTAGAACAAATTGCTAGACATGGTGGATTGGATATGACCATTCATTGTGATGGAGATTTGCATATAGATGAACACCATACAATTGAAGATGTGGGGATTGCCCTAGGAGAATCGTTTGCTAAAGGCTTGGTGGACAAAAGGGGGATGGAAAGATATGGTTTTGCCATTCCAATGGACGAAGCCGAAGCTAAGGTTTTGATTGATTTTGGTGGAAGAAATTGGATCGTTTGGGACGCAGACTTTAAACGAGAAAAAATTGGAGAAATGCCTACCGAGATGTTCTTTCATTTTTTCAAATCATTTAGCGATGCCGCAAAAGCCAATATTAATATCAGTTGTAAGGGAGAGAATGAACATCATAAAATTGAGGCCATCTTTAAAGCTTTCGCAAAAGCCATCAAAATGGCTGTAAAGAGAAATCCTGCAAGCGATGCTTTGCCTAGCACAAAGGGTGTTTTATAGGCCTAACAGTTGATAGCAGTCTGATCGAGGTTTTTTTGGTTAAAAATACCGAATACCCTAATTTTGTATTCTAATGAAAACAATTAACAATTTTTGGTGGTGGCATACAAACTCCGTTGGGGGATTGTAAGGTCATGGCCGTAATTGTCAAGCTATACATAAACCCCGACAGGATCTGTCGGGGTTTATTTTTTTAACGAATGATTCAACTAAGAGATTAAGATGCAAAAAATGGTAATACAAACAGAGGTGACTAAGATGTTAGCCGATACATTTACACCTGTAGGAATCTATCTTCGATTAAGAGATCGATTTAGAGATACAATCTTATTAGAGAGTACAGATTCGCATGCTGCAGAAAATAGTTATTCTTTTATTGGGGTCAATGCGATTGGCGGGATTGAGATCTCTAGCTTAAATGAAATTGAATATAAATACCCAAAACAAGAACCTCAAAAAGAATTGATCCAACATGTGCAAGATGCGCCAGATCGTATTTGGGCGTATATGCAGCAATTTGACATTCAGGTTTCCGCAGAAAAAGAAGCGGCTTTTGCACAAGGTTTATATGGCTATACCACTTATGATGCGATTCCTTTTTTTGATACCATTCAATTTAAAGAAGGTGCACCTGTGGTGCCATTAATGCGTTATCGTTTATACCAATATGTGATTGCCTTCAATCACTTTAAAGACGAATTGTATATCTGTGAAAATAAAATAGCAGGGATCGAATCAGAATTGGGTGCATTGGTTTCTTATATCAAGAGTAAAGATGTTCCTCAGTATCCATTTAATATAGTTGGTGAGGAGTCTTCTAATTATACTGACGAAGCGTATCGTGCTGCTGTTCAGAAAGGGATACAACATTGTATGCGTGGGGATGTTTTTCAAATTGTCTTGAGTAGAAGATTTCAACAACAATTTAATGGAGATGAGTTCAACGTCTACAGAACTTTAAGAAGTATCAATCCATCACCTTATTTATTCTTTTTCGACTACGGAGATTATAAATTGATGGGCTCTTCACCAGAAGCGCAAATTATCATCAAAGGTGGTAAAGCAATTGTTCATCCTATCGCAGGCACTTTCAAACGATCTGGTGATGAAGCCATTGATGCAGAAAGAACACAAGCTTTATTGGATGATCCAAAAGAAAATGCAGAACATGTGATGTTGGTAGATTTGGCGAGAAACGATTTAAGTCGAGTTTGTACCGAAGTGCATGTAAAGCAGTACAGGCAAGTACATTATTATAGTCATGTGATTCATTTGGTGAGTGAAGTAGAAGGCAAGGTTGCTGAGCATGCCAATCCCTTTCAATTAATTGCAAAAACATTTCCGGCAGGCACATTGAGTGGTGCGCCAAAGTTTAAAGCAATGCAGTTGATTGATGCGATTGAACCTACTAAAAGAGCTTATTACGGAGGCTGTATAGGTTTTGTTGGTTTTGATGGCAGTTGTAATCAAGCGATTATGATTCGTACGTTCTTGAGTCAACAAAATACGTTGACCTATCAGGCAGGCGCTGGGGTGGTTGCGGCTAGTCAGCCAGAAAGTGAATTACAAGAAGTGAATAATAAATTGAATGCATTAAAGATGGCCATTGTTTTGGCTGAAAAAATTTAAAAGAACTCAAATGAAAATATTAGTATTTGACAATTACGATTCTTTCACCTACAACTTGGTTCAATTAATCAAGGAGCAGTCTACTGCTCAAGTAGATGTATTTAGAAATGATGAAATTACTTTGGAAGCAGTTAAGGCTTATGATAAAATTTTGCTATCACCAGGTCCGGGTATTCCATCTGAATCTGGCTTACTATTGCCATTGATAAAAGAATATGCTGCGACTAAATCTATTTTTGGTGTTTGTTTAGGACAGCAAGCCATTGCAGAAGCATTTGGTGGTAGTTTGACCAATCTATCTAAAGTGTATCATGGCATTGCAACTCCAGTTGAATTGATTGCAGATTCAACTTTATTCGAGGGGCTTCCTGTCACTTTTAATGTTGGAAGATACCATAGTTGGGTAGTGAACGAAAGTGATTTGCCGAGCGCTTTAAAAATTACTTCTAAAGATGCAGAAGGCTATATCATGTCATTGGAACACACTACCTATGATGTAAAAGGGGTGCAATACCATCCAGAAAGTGTCCTGACGCCAGAAGGGGCTAAGATTATAGGTAACTGGTTGAAAAATTAATAAAAGCAATTAGATGAAAAAGATATTACAATATTTATTTGAACATAAGACCTTGAGTAGGGAATCTGCCAAGGATGTATTACTTCAAATTTCGCAAGGTACTTATAATGAACATGAAGTGACTTCATTTGTTACCGTATTTCTAATGCGTAGTATTACCATTGACGAATTAATGGGCTTTAGGGATGCTTTATTGTCACTTGCAGTTCCATTGAATCTGGGTATTGATAATGCAATTGATATTGTTGGTACTGGAGGGGATGGCAAAGACACTTTTAATATTTCTACTTTAGCCTGCTTTATTGTAGCAGGTGCAGGGCAACCTGTTGTAAAACATGGGAACTATGGCGCGTCTAGTGTAAGTGGCTCATCAAATGTAATGGAACAATTAGGCTATGTGTTTAAAAACAATGAAGCTGCATTGACCAAGGAAGTAACAGAAGCGGGTATTTGTTTTTTACATGCACCATTGTTTCATCCAGCATTAAAATCTGTTGGTCCTATCAGAAGAAATATTGGATTGAGAACATTCTTTAATATGCTTGGGCCTATCGTCAATCCTGCGCAACCCGCTTATCAGTTAATTGGGGTGTATAATTTAGAGATGGCAAGAATGTACAATTATGCGATGCAATCCCTAGGTAAAGAATTTACATTGATACATAGTTTAGATGGATATGATGAAATTTCGTTGACATCTGACACTAAAATCATTTCTAATAAAGGAGAGTTCATCATGACGCCTTATCAATTAGGTAAACGAAAAGTATTTCCCGAGGAATTATATGGCGGAAATACGGTAGAAGCAGCGGCTAAATTGTTTAAAAAAATTATCGAAGGGAATGGAAGCTGGTCACAAAATGCGGTAGTCTTGGCCAATGCAGCGATGGCACTTCAAGTGACTGGGAAATATGAAAACTATGAAGCAGCTTTTCAGGCAGCTGTGAAAAGTTTAGAATCTGGTGCGGCTAACAATTGTTTAAATCAATTAATTCGACTACAATAATGAGTACCAATATACTAGCAAAAATTGTTGAACATAAATTGATCGAAGTAGCCGAAAGGAAAAAGCAGATTAGTGTGGCAGAGCTTGAATCGATGCCTTTATTTACCGGACAAGGCTATTCTTTAAAGTCTAATTTATTAAATCCTTCATTGACTGGCATCATTGCAGAGTTTAAGAGACAGTCTCCTTCTAAGGGGGTGATCAATGATGTGGCTTCTGTGGCCGAAGTGTCAAAAGCGTACACGCAATTTGGAGCCGCTGGTATTTCGGTATTGACAAATAAGCATTTTTTTGGAGGGAGTATAGATGATCTTAGTAAGGCCGTTCAAAATCCCATCCCTGTGTTAAGAAAAGAGTTCATAGTTGACGAGTTTCAATTACTAGAAGCAAAGGCTTACGGAGCTTCAGTGATTTTATTGATAGCAGCTTGTTTAACGCCTGTTGAGACAGATGCTTTTGCAACTTTTGCAAAAAGTATAGGATTAGAAGTGTTGTTGGAAATACATGATGCGAATGAATTAGGGCATATTTCAGATGCGGTCGATTTTGTGGGTATTAATAATAGAAGTTTAAAATCTTTTGAAGTCAATATTGAACATAGCTTGGAACTCAAAAATCAATTGCCAAAAGAAAAATTAAGTATCGCAGAAAGTGGCATCTATAGTGTGGATACTTTTAAGTTGTTAAAAAAAGAAGGATTCAATGGTTTTTTAATGGGTGAATATTTTATGAAAGAATCTAATCCTGCACTTGCATTTGAAACATTTGTTACCTCAATTAAAATAGATAACAATGCAGATTAAAGTATGCGGCATCACGAATCTAGATCAGGCAGTTGCATTGCAAGCAATGGGAGTCAACTATATTGGCTTTATTTTTTACCCAGCGTCGAAAAGATATGCGCTAGAAAAATTGAGTTTAGAGGAGTTGGCGAATTTCAAACCAGTTGGGGTAAAAAAAGTGGGTGTATTTGTGAATGAACCGATTGATCATTTGTTGCATATTGTACAATCCGCGGGATTGGATTTGGTACAATTGCATGGCGATGAAACGATAGATTATTGTGCCACTGTTCGTGAGCAGGTGGAAACCATTAAAGTGTTTAGAGTGGGTGCTGCGGTCCCAGATTTTGGCGCATATGAAGCCGCGGTGGATTATTTCTTATTTGATACAGACAGCGCTTTATATGGGGGGACTGGACAACATTTTAATTGGGAATTAATCAAAGGGTCATCTATACCAAAGCCTTATTTTTTGAGTGGTGGTATTGGGCCAAACGATGTTCAAGGGATACAGGTAATGGAAAAGACAAAAGCGGGTAAGACTTTACTTGCTTTGGATATCAATAGTCAATTTGAATTGGCGCCAGGAGTCAAAAATTTAGAAAAAATTAAAATCTTTATCAATGCATTTATTTAATGAAGCAACCAATTATCAGCAGCCAAGTGCAGAAGGTTATTATGGTGAATATGGAGGAGCATATATTCCAGAAATGCTATACGGCAATGTGGAAACATTAAAGACTCAGTATTTGCAAATTATGGAGGATCCAGCATTTAAAGCTGAGGTCGATGCTTTATTAAAGGATTATGTTGGTCGACCAACGCCTTTATTTTATGCTGCAAGATTGAGTGAAGAAATTGGTGCGCAGATATATTTAAAACGAGAAGATTTGTGCCATACAGGTGCACATAAAATCAACAATACGATTGGTCAAATTATCTTAGCACAACGCCTAGGTAAAAAGAAAATTATTGCAGAAACCGGTGCTGGACAGCACGGTGTTGCAACAGCCACGGTATGTGCTTTAAAGGGAATGGAATGTGTGGTGTATATGGGAGAAAAAGATATTGAACGTCAGGCCCCTAACGTAGCTAGAATGAAAATGTTGGGTGCAACAGTTGTGCCAGCAACTAGTGGAAGTAAAACATTGAAAGATGCAACCAATGAAGCAATTCGTGCATGGATCAATGAGCCAGATACAACGCATTATATCATTGGAAGTGTGGTAGGGCCTCATCCATATCCAGATATGGTAGCACGTTTTCAAAGTGTTATTAGTGCCGAAATGCGCACACAATTAAAAGACAAAACTGGAACAGAATTACCATCGCATGTAGTGGCCTGCGTGGGAGGAGGAAGTAACGCTGCAGGTGCATTCTATCATTTTTTAAATGAACCCACTGTGGAGTTGGTGGCGGTAGAAGCAGCTGGTCATGGCGTTTACTCAGGAATGAGTGCGGCAACAACGCAGCTAGGAACTACAGGTATTTTACATGGCAGTAAAAGCATTGTGATGCAAACAAAGGACGGACAGGTGGTAGAACCACATAGTATATCAGCTGGATTGGATTATCCTGGAATTGGCCCTTTGCATGCATTTTTATACAAAAGCAAGCGAGGAACATTTATGAGTGCAACAGATGAAGATGCACTGAAGTGGGCCTTTCATTTATCAGAAATTGAAGGCATCATTCCAGCATTAGAAACGGCGCATGCTTTTGCGGTTTTGCCACAAATGAATTTAAAACCAACCGATGTAGTGATTGTTTGTCTGAGTGGTAGAGGAGATAAAGATTTAGCGACTTATATGCAAGCAATGGATTTGAAAAAATAGTTATCAATAGGGCTACATCTTAACATGTTTGTGAACGATGTGGCTAGAAAAATAAAAAATATGTCAAGGTTATCGGAATTATTTAAACAAAAAAATGAGCGTGTTTTAAATGTATACTGTACAGCAGGTTTCCCGCATTTGAACAGCACATTGGAAGTGATGGCAAGTTTGCAAAAAAATGGTGCAAACATTATTGAGCTGGGAATGCCCTATAGTGATCCATTGGCAGATGGAGAAGTGATTCAATCAAGTAGTCTTGTTGCACTTGAAAATGGCATGACCATCGATACTTTATTTGAGCAATTGGCAACAATGCGTCAAACGATACATATCCCTGTGGTTTTAATGGGTTATATGAATCCTATTTTACAATATGGATTTGAAGCTTTTTGTAAAAAAGCAAAATCTGTTGGGGTGGATGGTTTAATCTTGCCAGATTTGCCATTGTATGAATTTGAGCAAGACTATGCTACTATCGTCCAAGCAAATGAGTTGGACTTTATATTTTTAGTGACCCCAGAAACACCAGAAGCAAGATTGAGAAAATTAGATCGTTTAAGTTCTGGATTTTTATATGCAGTAAGTTCTTCTGCAACTACAGGAACGGATAAAGATTTTTCTAAAGTTGCCCTATATCTTGAAAGATTAAAATCAATGCAATTGAAGAACCCGTTTCTAGTAGGATTTGGTATTAAGGACAAAGCAAGTTTTGATGCTGTCAATACCTATGCGAATGGAGCGATCATCGGTTCAGCTTATATACAAGCTTTGTCCAAGGGAAAGGATGTGGAATCAACCACTGCCACTTTTCTTAATGCCGTCTTAAGTAACTAAATGTTTATACCTAGAAAATGAATGTAACAATCATACAATACAATGCAGGCAATATTCAGTCTGTGCTTTACGCTTTGGAAAGACTGGGAATTACAGCAACAGTTACAGATGACGCTGCAATGATTCAGGCTTCAGACAAAGTGATCTTCCCTGGTGTGGGGGAGGCGAGTACAGCAATGTCTTATTTGAAAGCAAGGAATTTAGACCAACTGATTGTTTCATTAAAACAGCCTGTGTTGGGGATTTGTTTAGGAATGCAATTAATGTGTCAGCACTCTGCAGAAAATGATACAAGATGTTTGGGGATTTTTGAAGAGCAGGTCTTGGCTTTCAAAGCAAAAGAAGCATCCTTTAAAATTCCTCAAATTGGTTGGAATACTATTTCAAATGTAAAGACGGATTTGTTCAAAGGGATTGCAGAAAACAGCTTTACTTATTTTGTTCATGGTTATTTTGCTGGATTGGGTTCCAACACGATTGCAACTACAAATTATATCCAGGAATATAGCAGTGCTTTACAAAAAAATAATTTTTATGGGGTGCAATTTCATCCAGAAAAATCTGCTGTAGTGGGGGAACAAATTATTCAAAATTTCTTAGCGTTTAAATCATAAAATACATGCAAATTATTCCAGCGATAGATTTAATAGAAGGTAAATGTGTTCGATTGACCGAGGGGGATTACGCCCAAAAGAAAATTTACAATGAGGATCCATTGGAAGTGGCAAAGCAATTTGAGGGGGCTGGCTTAATGCGCTTGCATTTAGTGGATTTAGATGGCGCAAAGGCTGGTGAAGTAGTGAATTGGAAAGTACTTGAAAAAATAGCCAATAAAACAAGTTTGGAAATAGATTTCGGAGGAGGTATTAAAACAGAAGCAACTTTAAAAACAGTGATGGATACAGGAGCTACTTATGCAACCATAGGTAGTTTAGCAGTAAAAGAAAGATTTGTTTTTGAGGAATGGATTGCACGTTTTGGGCCAGCCATTTTTATGCTAGGCGCAGATGTGTATGCCGAGAAAATAGCAGTGGGAGGTTGGCTTGAAAAAACAACCATCGATGTATATGATTTTATAGGATCCTACATGAAAAAAGGGGTGTCACAATTATTTTGTACCGACATTCAAAAAGACGGAAAATTAGAGGGGCCATCCATTGAACTTTATCAAAAGATCCTCCAACAGTTTCCTACTTTGCAGCTAATTGCTAGTGGAGGAGTGAGTCAATTGAAAGACCTTGAAGAGTTAAGAAGGATTGGTTGCTCAGCAGCGATAGTTGGGAAAGCGATATATGAAAATAAAATAACCTTAGCTGAGCTTTCAAAATTTTAAAACCAAATATCCAACTACAGGATCTTAATCTATTCATGAAATTATGTTAACAAAACGAATCATACCTTGCTTAGACATTAAAGACGGACGAACTGTTAAAGGCGTGAACTTTGAGCAAATCAGAGATGCGGGTGATCCTATTGAGTTGGGTGCTTTATATGCTAGCCAAGGAGCGGATGAATTGGTTTTTCTAGACATCACTGCGACCGTAGAAAAACGAAAGACCTTGAGTGAATTGGTGAATAAAATTGCACACCGAATCAATATCCCGTTCACGGTTGGCGGTGGTATTAAAACAGAAGAGGATGTGCGAATTTTATTACAAAATGGAGCGGATAAAATCTCTATCAATACGGCTGCATTTATGGATCCGACTACCATCAGTCGTTTTGCAAAGAACTTCGGAAGCCAGTGTGTTGTTTTGGCGATAGATGCTAAATGTGAAGCAGACAATAATTGGTATGTATATTTAAATGGAGGAAGGACAAAAACGGATAAGTTAGTGATAGACTGGGCGAAAGAAGCTGTAGATTTAGGCGTAGGGGAGATCTTATTAACTTCTATGAACCATGATGGAACAAAGCAAGGATTTGCATTAGACATTACAGCTGAATTGGCAGAAAATTTACCAGTTCCAATAATAGCATCAGGAGGAGGCGGTACAGAAGCCCACTTTTTAGAGGTTTTTACTAAAGGAAAGGCAGACGCTGCATTGGCTGCAAGTATTTTTCATTATAAAGAAATTGCCATTCCCGATTTGAAAGAATATTTATTTAATAAAGACATACCTATTAGATTATAAACTTAATTTTAATTATGAATATCGATTTTACTAAATACGCAGATGGATTGGTGCCTGCAATTGTTCAAGATGCAGCTACCAAAAATGTTTTGATGCTAGGTTTTATGAATCAAGCTGCAGTGGATGCAACCTTATCTCTGCAAAAAGTAACTTTTTTTAGTCGTTCAAAAAACAGACTTTGGACCAAGGGAGAGGAAAGCGGCAATAGCTTAAACTTAATCAGTATGGCATTGGATTGTGACCAAGATACTATATTAATACAGGCCAATCCTGTCGGCCCTGTATGTCATACAGGTAAGGATACTTGCTGGGGAGCTGAGAATACATCCATAGACCTAGATTTTATAAACACACTCGAGCAGGTGATTGAGCAAAGAAGAACGGCTGGACCTGAGACCTCCTATGTGGCCGGATTATTTGCAAAAGGGATCAACAAAATCGCACAAAAAGTGGGTGAAGAAGCGGTGGAAGTGGTCATTGAGGCTAAGGATCAAAACGATGACTTGTTTTTAGAGGAATCAGCAGATCTACTATTTCATTATTTAATGTTACTTCAGGCCAAAGGGTTTAAATTAGCCGATGTTGTTAAAATATTGGAAAAGAGGCATAAGGCCTAGTGTGTAACCAGTTTAAATTTCTATATTTGACATTAATTTAATCCATATGAAAAAAAATATAATTGCATTTGCTTTGCTTTTGGCTAGTCCAATCCTGCATGCTCAATCATTGCATGTACAAGGAAAAATGGCAAATGTGAAAGATTCTGCCAATGTTGTCTTAATTGATGGCGTATCTAATAAAGAATTGAGTGCTGGAAAATCCATTGCAGGAAATTTCACTTTACAAGCGCAATTAGCTTATCCAAGTTTATTGGTGTTGAGTATTGATGGAGTGAATCAAAAATTACCTGTTTTTGTTGGAAACGAAAATGTATTGATTGAAGGTGATGCACAGAATTTGGCTGCGATCAATGTGACTGGATCTGTAGTTCATGATGTATACAAAGTTTATATGAATGAACTGAATCCAAAAATGATGCCTTATGTGATGAATATGCAAGCGGCTAGTCAAGAGAAAAATACAGCCAAAAAAGATTCATTAAACAAAGTAGCTACTGCTCAATCAACTGAGGTTATTGCTACATTTAAAAAATTAAGTAAATCAAATCCAGCTTCTCCAGTAACAACCTTAATGTTATTGCAGTTTTCTAATATCTTCCCAGAAATTAAAGAAAACTTAGCAACTATTTATGAGGGATTAGAAGGACCTGCTAAGAAAGGACCTTTTGCTGAATTTATTGATAAGACGATTGCGTCTTCTGCTTTTGGTCAAATAGGTACAGTACTTCCTGATTTTACACAAAATGATACGAACGGAAAACCATTTACATTGTCTTCTTTAAGAGGGAAGTATGTATTGGTTGACTTTTGGGCTAGCTGGTGTGGTCCTTGTAGAGCAGAAAATCCCAATATTGTAAAAGCGTTTAACAAATTTAAAACTAAAAACTTTACAGTTTTGGGTGTGTCATTAGATCAAGACAAAACCAAGTGGCTAGAGGCAATCAAGAAAGATGGTCTTACATGGAACCATGTAAGTGACTTAAAATACTGGAACAATGCTGTTGCAGCTCAATTTGGTATACAAAGTATTCCAGCTAGTTTCTTAATTGATCCTACTGGTAAGATTGTGGCAAGAGATTTAAGAGGTGCAGATTTAGAAAAGTTTTTAGCGACTAATTTGAAATAGCTTATTTCAACACTTTCTTGTATGCAGTCTCATCGTATCCTAATGCGATGAGATTGCCATCTTTTTCAATTAAGGGGCGTCGGATAACTGATGTTTTTTCTGCCATTAAAGCAATTGCAGCTTTTTGATTGGTAATAGTGGATTGCACTTCAGGTCCTAGTAATTTCCATGTAGTTCCTTTCTTATTAATCAATGCTTCCCATCCAACTTGCTTGGACCAATTGGTTAATTGTGCGTTGCTAATCCCCAGTTTTTTGTAATCATGAAAACTATAGGGTATCTTGTTCGCCTTCATCCAGTCCAATGCCTTTTTTACTGTATTGCAATTAGGGATAGCATACACGATATAATCTGCCATCTTATTTTATTTAACGTTAATGGATTGAGCAAGCCAACTTTTTGAAATAGGTTGTAGCCATTCTGTTTCGAGGGTTGCTTTTGTATTCACTAAATTATTAAAGTAAAGGGTATCCATTTTTAATAACCCATTTTCAAGGGCATAATTCAGTTGGGCTTGAGGGATGGTTTGCACTTTGTCTTTAATAAAAAAGGCCAAAAGTGTTCTGTTGAACATTTGCACTCCAGTTAATTGCTCAATTGCTTTAATCACATGAACAGAACTGTCAGTACTACAACCGCCAACAGTAGTGGCAGATTCGTCCGCCATGATGACGATGAATTGGCCATATAAAACGGTGGCATAGCCTTTTACTTTTGCGCCATGACTTTTCCAGTCGTCCACGAAGTTTTCTAACAAAGGCTCTAACTCAAAGATTTCTCCCATAGTAAAAGTCCTGTTTGCTTGATATACCCAAACCCTCGATTGAGGATCGAAGTTTTTTGGGAGTATTGTAGGTAAGTCAACCATATAAAAATTATTGTATTGCTTTAGCAATGATTTCTGCAATGTCTAATACTTCTGTTGTCACTTCTTCATCTCTGTTTTTAATGCCATCAGTCATCATCGTATTACAAAATGGACAAGCACTTGCTACAAAATCAGCTTTTGTTTCTATCGCTTCGTCTGCACGTTCCATATTGATTCTTGTAGTTCCTTTCTCCTCTTCTTTAAACATTTGGGCACCTCCAGCACCACAACAAAGACCTTTTGATTTGCATCTGCGCATTTCTTTTAATTCCACATCTAATGACTCCAATACTTTTCTAGGTGCTTCATAGATATCATTTGACCTGCCTAAATAACAGCTATCGTGGTAGGTTATCGTCTTGCCTTTCCATTCATTGCTATCAGAAATTTTAATCTTGCCATTTTCAATTAATTCTTGCAAGAACTGCGTATGGTGAATCACATCATAATTGCCTCCCAATGCGGGGTATTCATTTTTCAAGGTATTGAAACAATGCGGGCAAGTGGTGACAATCTTTTTGATGTCATAGGCGTTCATGACTTGTATGTTTTGATACGCCATCATTTGAAACATAAATTCATTACCAGCTCTTCTTGCTGGATCCCCTGTACATGCTTCTTCTTTGCCTAAAATGGCATAAACAACTCCAGCTTTATCTAGAATTGTAGCAAATGCTTTGGTAATTTTTTGAGCTCTTTGGTCAAAACTACCAGCACAACCTACCCAAAATAAAACTTCTGGTTGAGTGCCAGCAGCCATCATTTCTGCCATTGTTGATACTTTCATAATTGCTTTATTTTAAGATTGCTTTGTCCATGCGTCTCTGTCGTCTGGAGCGAATTTCCAAGGTGCAAAATTGTTTTCTATATTGCTAAACATGCCATTCCATTCTGCTGGGGCATTACTATCTTCCATAATCAATGATCTTCTTAATTCTAAAATGATATCCAAAGGAGAGATACTCACAGGGCATTCTTCTACACAAGCATTACATGTAGTACATGCCCTCAATTCTTCTATTGTAATATGGTCATTTAAAAGCGTTTTCCCGTCGTCTACAAATTGACCATTTGTATCAATATTTTTACCAACAGCTTCAAGGCGATCTCTAGTGTCCATCATGATTTTTCTTGGACTCAATAATTTACCAGTGCTATTTGCAGGGCAAGCTGTACTACATCTTCCACATTCAGTACAACTATAAGCGTCCATTAAATTTTTCCAACTCAAATCCATGACATCTTTAGCACCAAATTTTTCAGGGGTTGCTGCATTGCTAGGTGCTAATTCTGGTTGCATGGCATACAATACTTCGTTCTGAACAGATTCCATATTGTGCATTTTCCCTTTAGGTTCTAAAGAGGCATAGTAGGCATTCGGGAAGGCCAATACAATATGTAAGTGTTTGGAATAAGGCAAGTAGTTCATGAAACCATAAATTCCCAAAATATGAATCCACCAAGCGGATTGTTCAATTGTATGTAATTGATGTTCATTGAAATTAGACAACAAGGGTTTGATAGAAGAGGAGATGATAAAATCTGCTGCAGGATCTGCGGCATTCATCAGTAAAAACAATCCCATCAATACTATTTCTATCACCAAAATTAAATTAGCGTCCGTTTTTGGCCATCCAGCTAAATCATTGCTTATGAATCTTTTTAAACGAATGATATTTCTTCTTGACAAGAAAATGATGCAAGCGACTACTACTAATGCAGCCAATACTTCAAAACTATTGATTAAGAAGGGGTAAAAAGCGCCAAGAAATGGTTCAAAAAAACGATGCGTTCCAAAGATTCCATCAATGATAATTTCAAGTAATTCAATATTGATGATGATGAATCCAACATACACGATTAAGTGCATCAACGCGACTGGAATATTTCTAAACATCTTCTTTTGCCCTAAAGCCAATAAGAATACATTCTTCCATCTTTCAAGAGGTTGATCATTCAACTCAACTGGTCTTCCAAGATGAATATTTCTTTTTATTGTAAGCAACTTTTTAGCAAAACTGTAAAAAGCAATGACCGATAGGATAAGAAAAATAATACCGCTAATGTATACCATGGTTAATAGCATTTTGACTGAGACACGAATTTACTCCATTTCCTTTAGTCTAGTACTTAAAATACCCTCAAATATTACACAGTAGGGAAGTAAACTAATGTCGATTTTATGGGCTTTTTTAAGCAGAATTATTTAATTTGCCGCTATTCTTTAGTATTTTAAATAGTTCCATTATGAGTCAAGCGATAGATCAAAAAATTGCAAGCTGGTTAACCGGTAATTTCGATGCAGCCACAAAGGAGGAAATTCTGTCCTTACAGGCCAATCATCCTGAAGTGTTGCAAGATGCATTTTATAAAAATCTTGAATTTGGAACTGGAGGATTAAGGGGCATTATGGGTGTAGGTACCAATAGGGTCAATAAATACACCATTGGTATGGCCACCCAAGGCTTTTCCAATTATTTATTAAAAACCTATCCCAATGAATCTATTGCCGTAGCAGTGGGTCACGATAGTCGTAATAATTCAAGATTTCTTGCAGAAACAACGGCTCAGGTTTTTGCAGCAAATGGCATCAAAGTATATTTATTTGAAGCTTTGAGACCAACGCCAGAATTAAGCTTTGCCATTCGTAATTTACAATGCAAAGGTGGGGTAGTCTGCACTGCTTCACACAATCCTAAAGAATACAATGGCTACAAAGCCTATTGGAATGATGGAGGTCAATTGGTGCCACCACACGATAAAAATGTGATTACCGAAGTGGAGGCAATTCAGTCATTAGAAGAAGTGAAATGGAATGGTGGTGAAGCATTGATTGAATTAATCGGCCTTTCAATGGATGAGGCTTACATTAAAATGCTAACCTCTTTGAGTGTTTATCCAGAAGTGATAGCAACACAAAGCGATTTGAAAATTGTATACACTCCAATTCATGGTACAGGTATTACTTTGGTTCCTAAAGTGTTGGCAGCTTATGGTTTCAAGAATGTACATGTGGTAGAGGAACAAGCTACTCCAGACGGCAATTTTCCGACTGTGGCTTATCCAAATCCCGAAGAAAGTGAAACAATGAGTATTGGACTTGCAAAAGCAAAAGCATTGGATGCTGATATCTTACTAGGAACTGATCCGGATGCAGATAGAGTGGGTATTGGTGTTAAAAATCATAAAGGGGAATGGGTGTTGATGAACGGCAACCAAACTGCAGTCTTAGCATTTGCTTATATGATGGAAGCTAGAAAAGCAAAAGGAATTGCGCAGCCGAACGACATGGTCATTACAACTATTGTAACTACAGAGATGATCAATGAAGTAGCAAGACAAAATCAAGTGGCTTGTTATAATGTATTAACAGGATTCAAATGGATTGCCGAATTAATTAAAGAAAAAGAAGGCAAAGAGAACTATATAATCGGAGGAGAAGAGAGTTTTGGTTTGATGATTGGAGATCAGATAAGAGATAAGGATGCGATAAGTGCTGTGGCATTATTGTGTGAGATGGCTGCTTATGAAAAAAGCAAGGGTAAGTCTTTGTTTGATAAAATGATTGAGTTGTACATGCAATATGGGTTCTATTATGAACACTTAATTAGTATCACCAAAAAAGGCATGAACGGACAGCAAGAAATTGCAGATATGATGGAGGGCTATAGAAAACAACCACCAGCTGAAATTGCCGGTATGAAAGTGGCTACATTATTAGATTATCAATTACAAGAATCCACTGATTTGCTAACTGGCGTTAAAACTAAAATACAATTACCCAAGAGCAATGTATTGCAATTTGTTACTGAAGATGGTTCAAAAATTTCTGCTAGACCAAGTGGCACAGAGCCAAAAATTAAGTTTTACTTCAGTGTCAATGCGGTATTGCCAAATAGAGCTGCATTTGATGAAGTATATGCACAATTGCAAAACAAAATTAACACCATTATTGCAGCTATGCAGTTAAACTAAATCAAGCATGCGAAAATTAGAAGATGCATACTTGCACAAAGGACTGCGTAAGCAATTGGTAGACTTATTAAGAACAAAAGCAATCACTGACGAAAAAGTTTTGGAAGCGATTGGATCCATCCCAAGACATTTTTTTTTAGACTCTGCTTTTGATAGAATTGCTTACGAGGATCGCGCTTTTCCTATTGCAGCAGACCAAACCATTTCGCAACCCTATACTGTTGCGTATCAAACACAATTATTGCAAATAAAGCCTGGTGAAAAAGTATTAGAAATTGGCACAGGAAGTATGTATCAAACAACGGTCTTGGCTGCTATGGGCGCGAAAGTATTTACCATAGAGCGACAAAAGCAACTATTTGATTTAACCCCATTTTATATTTTTAAACAACAATACCCTGATATTCAATTCCATTTTGGAGATGGATTTGAGGGATTGCCAGCACTTGCACCTTTTGATAAAATATTAATTACCGCTGCTGCACCCAAAGTGCCAGAAAAACTATGGGCGCAATTAAAAGTGAACGGGAAAATGGTCATTCCATTGGACGAGGAAGGTGCAGAACAAAGAATGATGCGCTTAACAAAGAAAAAAGATGGAAAAGAAAAAAGAGAATCCTTTGAGGCATTCTCTTTTGTTCCTATGCTAGAAGGTAAAACTTCTAAATAAATATGTTTTGAGACTATTGTTGTTGCATTTGATCCATTCCGCCTCCGTCTTGCATTTTTGTACTTTTTCTTCTTAATAGATTTACGTCGAATTTACCAAAACGATAAGAGAAGTTCAATCTAAAGAATTGTTGATCCCTTGTTCTTGTTACATTTTGAACGAAATAAAGACTTTCTGAATAAGTTTGAATAACTCGTGTCTTAAAGACATCACTTGCACTCAAAGTCAATGATGCTGTTTTTCCTCCTTTTAAAGTCCAGTCTTTTCTAATGGCTAAGTCAAATTCATAATTTGGTAGATTGTATCCTTGAGCTGTTGATTGTGGACCGCCAAATCCACCACCACCGCCAAATCCACCACCGCCTCTTCCGCCTCCTCCACCTGAATTACCACCTGGGGGAAGGATAGTTTTAGCTTGATATTGACCACTAAATTGAAGTGACAATCCTTTTATAAGTTTAAAGTTGTTATTCATTTTGCTAAACCAGCTGGTTAAGTTATTGTTCACGTCCTGACCAGGAATAGTTGCATTGATTTCTGATTTAAAGAGATTAAAGCTTAAGTTGATATCCCACCATTTTGTGATGGTAGTTTTATTGCTAATTTCTAATCCATATACTTTGGAAGTATTGGCATTGATAAATGAACTATAGAATGCGCTATCATTGGTTACAGGGTTGATATCCTTATAGATATAGTTGGTAATTAAATCTGTGCTGTATTTATAATATGCTGTTACCAATAAATTCGATCCTTTTTTATAGACATTATTATAAGCAACTTCAAATGAATGCGTGAATTGAGGCTTTAGTTTTGGGTTACCCACAGAGATATTTAATGGGTCACTATAATCTGCAAATGGTTGTAATTGGAATGGATTAGGTGCATTGATACGCTTTGAGTAGTTAAATTGTACGTCATTTTTGTCATTCAATTTATAGCTCAAGAAAGCACTTGGAAATAATGAAATAGGCAATTTGATTTTTGATTCCAATGAATCCTGTCCTTGTTTATTCAATACATTAACAGTATAATCTCTGTTTTCAACTCTGAAACCAAGTTGGTAACTTAGGTTGTTCTTTTTTCCTCCTAAATTGGTATAGGCAGCTAAAATTTGCTCTTTGAATTTTAATTGATTACTAATGCTATTCACTAAAATTTCATTTCTATATTGATCTCTTGCGTTGAACTCGTCACGATTGTTCATTCTGACACCCGCTTCAAATTTGGTATTATTCTTGAATAATTTCTCGTAGTCAATATTAGAGGTATAGTTCTTATTATAGCCTGATCCAATTGTTCTTTGATTGATGATGGAAGAATTAATTAGAGAGTTATTGTCGTTGGTACTTTCGTTATAATTAAAATCAGCACTCAATTCATGTCCAGTTTCTGCGAATAAGTGTTTAAAGCTTGCTTGGGCACCTTTGTTTAAGAATGAAAAAACTGAATTGTTTTTTAGTTCAATATTGTTTTCTCTATTTACTCCTGAAAAAATAGAATCAATTTCTTGAACTGATGAGTTTTCGAAATCTCCTTTTACAATATTCCCAAAAATAGAGAAGGTATTTCTGTTGTCTATCAAGTAGTCAAATCCGGCTCTATAGAAAGAGAAGGCGCTTAATCCTACATTGTCTGTAAATGTACTAATACTAGTTGGTAGAGGTGTTAATAGAAGGTCTCTAACATTGTCAATCGTACTGATTGATTTATTATTTCTCACATTTGCAGATGTTGAAAAATTAATTTTATTTGTTCTTAAGTTTAGATCACCACCACCATTGAACTTGCCTCTCATGTCTATGCCAGTTCTCAAGCCTCCATTGTAACCATTCTTCTTATTCTTTTTTAAGACGATATTTAAAATGCCTGCATTGCCACCAGATGCGTCGTATTTAGCAGATGGGTTGGTGATAATTTCAACTCTATCAATGATGTCTGCAGGAATCTGATCCATCGTCAAAGTAGTTGGACGATTATCAATCAATAAAGTAGGGGTTGCATTTCTTAAAGTTACATTACCATCAATATCTACATTTAAATTCGGAATATTTTTCATCACTTCAACCGCAGTTTGTCCAGTACTTGCTAAGTTTTTATCGACGTTGAAAATTTTCCTGTCAATGCCCATTTCGAATTGTGGCTTCGCAGAACTTGTCACAGTGACACTTTGTAATTGCGTAGCATCTTCTTCTAGCTTAATATTTCCTAAATCTTTATCAACCAAGGCCATCATGTCCTGAGGGTTGCCGTTAGGCTTTAGATTAAAGCTTATTTGCTTTTCTAGTTTTTTATAACCTATACCTGAAATGATTAATTTAAAGTTCCCCATTACAGATAAATTATCGAAACTAAAATCGCCATTCGTAGCGGTAATCATGGTTCCTATTGTAACTTCTGTTGCCTTCTTGGTTGCTGGGTCAAATTTGATCCCTTTTAATTGAACAGTTGCGCCATCAATTCCTTTTTTGGCAGCATCTACTACTTTTCCATAAAAATGCCCCATATTCATATTGCCACCACCATTCGGACGGCCTGTTGGAACTTGAGCGATTAAAGCTATTTGCATCAATAATGCGCCAAATAGTATTGTTAGTTGTTTCATATTTCTTTTTGTGTGCTATTAAGACAATGTCTTTTGAATTCTGTTTAATCAATAACACAAATTTCGTGCTAAAGTTTCAAGAATGGGGAGTAGATAGTATAAGCGGTTAAATAAGAGGAAGAATTGTTACAATTATCCAGCCCCAAATGGCGCCTAATGCAAATACAATCCATCTTAGTGGAATCGTTGCCTTGGTAATTTTGTCTAGGACTATTTTGCTAAATTTCAACTGCCATTGCTGTTGTACTTCTTTGTTTAAATTGGCACTAAACTGAGTGATAAGCACTGGGAATAATATTGCTAATTCTTCCATGAACACGCCCTTTAATTCTTCAATAGTCTTATCTCCAATAAACATCGAGATCATGGGCAGTTTGACGCTTAGTTTATGTCTAAAGAAGTCGTCTAATTTTTCATTCATGATAGGCTTAAGCGATTCAAAGCTGTCATTATGTGTTAGTTGAGGAATAAGTTCGCTTAAATCAATTTGATTGACCCATTTATTCGCCAAGCTTTCCCATTTAAATGGTCCAATATCAATAGCTTGGCTAGGGTAGAAAACAAGTTTAACCAATGCCCATACAATGAACCAGCCAAAAGCACCCACTAAAATTGGAATTAAAAGAAATGTCATAGTATGATTTAAAGTAAAAAACCTATCCCGAAAATCGGGACAGGTTTTTTGGGGGAGAACGATGGGTCTCGAACCCACGGCCTACAGTGCCACAAACTGTCGCTCTAACCTACTGAGCTACGCCCTCCATTTGGGGTGCAAAAATACGTTAATTCAGTAATCTATAAAATTAGTTTTGCATGTTTTTATAAAATAATGGTAAAAAAGGG
>JACCDW011580487.1_pt1 | contig 35190 bp, 20 predicted proteins | sample 7449781 | NCBI WGS metagenome assembly JACCDW01 (sample SAMN15323449, study PRJNA562643) | freshwater metagenome | isolation source: river surface water | place: USA:Blue River Watershed | collected 2017-08-18
TCAAAATCGACTGTTTGAATGAAAGCACCGGACGGCAAGCAGTAGCGCGAAATCAACTGATCCGCCCCTTGCACGATGATGGCTTTGACTTTTTCTCTTTGAGTCGCATCGATCCAATTTTTATCCAAAGCCAGTCGCAAGCTATAAATCTGACGAGCTTGCACCATGGCTCTTCTTGGAACTTTCAAGGGTTCGGCATTCGGTGAAAGAGCTTCGACAAATCCACCACGAGGATCGACGCCTTTGTCGAGCCACAGAGGCAGAGCTATTTTTTGAATCCATTCTTGAGCTGAAATATTTTGCATAATTAAATCCTGTTTGCGATGTACTCACCAATTGCCAAACTGGATGTCGCGGCTGGCGAAGGGGCATTGCAGATATGAACTCGACTCCCTTTGGTCACAATCACGAAATCATCCAAGAGCTGTCCCCGTCGGCTGACGGCTTGGGCTCTCACTCCGGCAAAAGCAAATTCTAAATTTTCTTCCTTCAAATCCGGAGTCAAACGCTGAACGGCCCGACAAAAAGCGCGGCGGCTCAAGGTGCGCCAAACTTCTTCGGCGCCGACTCCCAAGTATTTCCATGCCACTTGGTAAAATCCAGGCCAAGTGAAAGTGTCCAACGCATCCCCGAAATCCACTCCGTACTCGGCATAGCATTCTCGCTTGAGAGAGAGCACGGCATTGGGTCCGGCTTCGACTCCGCCATGAATCATTCGAGTCAAATGCACTCCCAAAAAGGGAAGCTCGGGATTCGGGACCGGATAGACAAGACTGCGGATGATTCCTTCTTGGGATTTTTGCACTTTGTAGTACTCACCACGGAAGGGAACAATTCGGAAATCCATTTTTTCACTGCTCGCCGTTGATTTTTGCAGCAAGCGATCGGATTGCAGTCCGGCGCAAAAAACCACTTTGCGAGAAGTGATTTCAGAAGAAGCTGATTTGAGAGTGATTTGGCTTTCACCTTCGAGAATATCTTTCACTTCAAACCCAAACTGAAAATGAACTTCCTTTTCGCGCAGAATCTCGACAAGTTTTTGTGAGACTTGCAAATAATCCACAATCCCGGTCTCGGGAATCCAAAGTCCGGCTTCAGCTTTGACATGCGGCTCGTAATTTTGCACTTCGCTCGCTTCGAGCCATTTGGCTTCTTTCAAACCATTTTGCCGAGCTCTTTCCGCTAAAGCCTTCAAGGGAGTGATCTCTTTTTCTTCAACTGCGACTATCACTTTGCCGCAAATCTCGTGCGCGATTTGATGTTGAGCGCAAAAATTCACCATCAGCTGCAGGCCCCGCCGGCTCAATTGAGCTTTGAGACTGCCTGGCTTGTAGTAAATGCCCGAATGCAAAACTCCGCTGTTGTGACTGGTTTGGTGCTGCCCGGGTCCACTCTCTTTGTCGACGACGGCGATGCGAGCTTGCGGATGCAGGGAGCGCAGCTGGTAAGCTGTCCCCAATCCCACAATTCCAGAGCCGACAATGACATAATCAAAATTCATGATCGTATTTTACGACTCGGCGAAAGAAATGCAATTCAAAGAGTGCTGGACTCAGAGTCCTTTTTTCTTCCAGATTTTGTAATATGGCCGCTGTGCGATCAGATTGTAATCACCAGAATTCGGCAATTGATCAAAAAATCGGTCTCGGGGCGGTTGAGCAAACTGATTTCTAAAAACGTCCAGTCCTTCGCGTGAAATCGGAAAAGCTTCAAATTGAAAAAAGACATCCGGGCGGTTGTTCGGATTTTGATAGTAAGCGTAATAAAGTTCGCGCATCACATAGCCATAGGGCACGGGGTGAATGAACACAGACAAAGTCGCTGGCTTCAGTTGAGAAAATAAATATCCGCCAGGAAAAGAATCATAAAACAGAATAGAGCTCGCTTTGCCCGAGGCTTGAGCAATATCACTTTCAATTTGTTCCATCAGTTCTTTGCGAGATTCGCTGGTGAAAAGTCCAGCAAAGGGGCCCGTCTGCATTTGTGACGTGAGCTCTGGCAATGGCGCCTCTCGGTAAGTGGAATCATAATTCCAATACTGCAAGCCGATCACCATCACCACGGTGACCAATACGCCCAGCGCTTTCGAGTTTCCACTCAACATCAAAAAATTGAAGGACAAAACCACAAACTGCGATGCCAAAGCTGTGGCCCACAAAGTTTGACTGCTCGTCCATCCCACCATCAAAGCCATGGCCAGCGATGGATGCCCAATCATTAAACCGAGAATCCAAGCCGACCCCAACTCCTGGCGTTTCCAGAAAAACAGCGGCCAGGCAGTGAGAACAATATACGCGAGGAAGGAATGCGAGCGCCCGCTATCGCCGTTCGGATTAAAAATGAGAAATAAAACCGTCAACAGCAAAGTGACCCAGGCCCAACTGCCTCGAATTCGCCACACTGTCAGGGCACTCATCACCAGGATCGAAATCACCAGCCAGAAATCCGGAGCGTAGGTCATGAAAATTTCTTGAGCCGACTGAATTTTCTGCCAAGGACTTCCCAAAGCTCCAAATGCCAAAGTCACTTGATAAATCAAATCCAAATTGTCAGTGCCGAAACGCCAAAGCGAAATCCCCCACCAGGCGACAAACAACAGAGCACAAAATACACCGGAGAGAAACAAAGGCCGATGAAATTTCTTTTCCTTTCGCCAGTGCCAGACAAACAAAAAGAGATAGAGCAAGCAGCCGCCCGCTCCGAAAATGGGATAAGCAAAAATTCCCAGCGAGAAAACGATGCCGGCAAGAAAAAGCTTCCAGGTCTTTCCACTCCAATAACCATTTAAGAGCCAGGCAAATCCGATCCCCAGACAAAGGCTCGCCACTGTGTTGTAGCCAAGGCTGGGAATCACATAGGGAATAAAAACGACTGGGATCAGAGCGCTGAGAGCGGCGTAGCGGCTTTCGACAAACTGACGGAAGAGTAAGTAAAAAGAAGCGGCACAGGCAAAGGCCATGAAAAAATACAAATGGCGAACAAAGAGCATGATTCCCGTCGAGCCAAAAAGTGAATTGTACAAATACACCAGAGGCTCATAGACCAAAGAAGCCGTTTGCTGGAAATAGAGATCGTTTTGGAAAGGTTTGCCGCCAATTGAAGTCAGAAAAGCGCAGGCCACATAATAGGCCTCGTCAGTGATTTCGACTCCGAAAAAAATCCGAATGTAAGTGAGAAGCACAGAAACGGTGACGAAACTGAAAATAAAAACTTTGGACGTGAGCACCGGCCCCAGAGGACCCAGTGATTCCAGGGACTTTCCGATCCGTGAAAAATCCATTGCTTTCCTCTCCGCCCAAAGTCGAGGCCGACCAAAATCCAGCGCGCAGACCTGAGGCCTTTTCCGTGTGTGTCTTCTCAAAAATCCTAACGATTGCAAAATGAGCGGGCAAGGTTGTGGGCCTGGTTCCGGACCCTTTTGAACCAATCCGATGAAAATTTCCTGAATTCCGAGGCTTCACTCGCCGCGTCACAAGACTTGAAGCCTTTCCGCGCGCGCGAGTTTTTGCTAAGTCTAGAACAACTGGTCCCGTAGCTCAGCTGGATAGAGCAACTGCCTTCTAAGCAGTAGGTCCCTCGTTCGAGTCGAGGCGGGATCACCATTTCTTCATGTCACCCAAACCACGGCGAATCATAAACTCCACGTCCTCATTGGCATTTGTATAAGCGATCTTCACTTCGGGATGGGTGTTTTTGTAAACTCGAAATACTTCGTCGACAAATCCTTGCCCAACGCTTCGAACTTGCGAGAAGTCCAAAATAACTGATTTGAATTTATCAAGCCCCAGCAGTAATCGCCGAGCTTGCGATCTGGATATATAAGTTTCTTCTTCAAGCTTGGCCAACTTAACAAACACGTCGGTTTTTTCAAATCCATGATCATCATCTTCGTATTGCCGGAAGACATCGATTGTCTTTAATTTGGTATGCTTATCGAGAGTCATCTGTATTGTCGTACCGGAAGCATGTGCATCTTTTCGAGTTTCAATCAGCCAGTCATTTTCAGCTCGAGTTCGGATGTAAGACAACTGATCCGACAAGATCGAGAAGCTGTCAAACATTCTGGAGGTGAAGAAAATACCCTGACCCGTATGGTTTAGAGAATCTGTAGTAAACTTTCCTTTCGACAAATGCAGAATTGCTTCGCGAGGATCTTTGAGTTCAAGTGCATTTGCAATTTTTTTGAAGATACCGACGCCATCGTCTTGAATCACAATTTGGATTTCAGACCCCTGATCATTCCAAAATAAATTCATTTTCTTACCCAGAGAGTGATCAATCACGTTGTTGATCATTTCGGTCACTCCGTAATAACAAATGTCCTGGATATTTTTGGGATAAGAAACAACTTTGGGAGCAAAATCCCTTTCCCAAATTTTTGATTCATCTCCCTCTTGACCAATCATGAGACTCCATTTCACTCCAACTCTTTTTCCGGGAAGACGATAAATTGTCGTATTTCTTGAGCCCTCCTTGAGGATATCACCGTTTTTAATCAGCTTATTAAGGTGTCGATGAACCGCTGGTCTCGTCAGTTGGAACTTCTTCATCGCAATCTGCACCAAATCATGCGGATGCTTTTCGACTTGATCGAATAAAAACTTCCTCAAGACATGAGATCTGCGGTCGATGGGTTTGGATGGCCTCTTTGACATCGGGGATCCTTTACAACAGTGTTTATAATAAACCTTATAAACACTGTTGTAAACATGTTATAAACATCGTTATAAACATGGAGCCCTGATCCCCTTCAGAATCTAGACCAAAATGCCGATATATTGGTATGCCGACACCCCGACAAAATCCTCACCGCCCCCAAGACTACGCCCAAGAAGTCCTTTGGATTGCGATTGCCTCCCAAGTTGCCTTTTTGGCCGGCTCCTATTGGAAAGTAAAATTATTCACTTCGGGACCCTTCTTCTGGGCTCCGATAGTGGCGCCTGTGGGGATCGTTCTCTTGGCAAGCTCGTGGAGACGAGCCTTGAGACTGTCATTTCTCTCTTCTTTGATCATCCCGATTGGAATCAGTCTCGTTATGCTGCTGGCAGCTCTTATATCTATTTTTCTCAACCCCACAATGGACCGCGTTCTGAAACAAATGAGCGTCCTGGGGACGACAAGCCTGTTGGTCTGGATGGTAGTTTTGACAAGAGCTCTGCCAGCGATTGCGATTGGATGCTTGATCAGATGGGCTTGGGAGCGGTTGCGATCCAAGCCCAGGACTTAGATCACTTCAATCACTACAAACGCAAAATCATCGCCTTGAATCTCATCTCCGCGAAGCTTGTCGACTTGGGCCACGATATGTTCGACGACTTGGTCGAACGGAACCGAGTGAGCTTCGTCCAACACTTTCATCAAGCGACGCTCCCCAATTTGCCGTCCGTCTGGCTGATCTTGTTCTGGAATACCATCCGTGCTGATATAAATCCGGTCTCCGGGCTGCAACTCGATCTCGAAATCACTGAGAAAAAATTCTCCTTCCATTCCAACCGGTGTGGAAGCATTGCCTGCAAAACCTTCGGCTTTAGAGCCATTTCGTGTCCGGAAAACCGTGGGAGCTCCAGCACTCCAACACTTTAATCGAGGTTCTTTCGAATCGACTTCAGCAGCTAGGGCCGGCATGTAATACTCGCCTTTAATCAGCGAGAGAACTGATTTATGCGAAGCGGAGATCAACTCTGGAAGTGAATGTATTTTGGTAGTTCGGTGAGCTTCAAAGCATGCGGCCACCGTCGCAGTGATCATGGCGGCATTGGCTCCATGGCCAGTGACGTCGCCAACCAATGTCATCAATCGGCCGTCGTCTGTTTTGCGCAACCACCACCAATCTCCACCGCAACGAGCAGCAGGACGGTAATAGCCACGCAAGCGCACTTGCGAATTTTCCATTTTGGCTTCCTTCGGCAAGAAAAGTTTCTGTACTGCCGAAGTCAACTCCATTTCTTTTTCCAGTTCTTTTCGATTGATTTCAAGTGCCGCCAACCGCCCGTTCTCCAAACTGATGGCAATCTGGGTGGCCACAGAGGACAGCACTCCAACGTCGTCATTGGAAAACATTCCTTTGGCCAAAGAGCTGTCTACATAAATCACGCCTCGCTTTTTTCCTTGGACAGTCATGGGTACTGCCAAGACACTTCGCAAATTATGCAGAACTGCACTTTGAGACCCCAACTCTTCAGCGTCTTTCGTGCCCGCGAACAAAACAGCCTTCGAATCCTCGAATGCTTTCGTCACAGCCGTTCGCGAAATAGTCCCATCGTCATTAATGTTGTTACCATTGGCATCTTGACCACTGATCAGTTGCAGCTCCCCATCGCGATCAGCAAAAAGGAAAGCTCTCTCAGCACCCAAAAGTTTTCGCACTTCACTCAAGGAAACTTGAACTTGCACATTGAAATCCAAGCTGTCAGACAAAGCTTGACCGACATTGAGAAGCACGGTGGCTTGATTTTCATATTTTAATTGTCGAATGGTGGAGCCCACAACACTGGCGCCGGGAGAAAAGTCTGACCGGGATTTTGAAATCTGCACTCCAAATTCAGTCACCAAATCCTCAGTGCGATTTTTCCATCCCTCTTTTTGCGAAACCCGCAATGCCTCTTCAGCATAGTACAGGCGAGTGCGCGCATCATCAGCCATTCGAGCCAAAGCGATATTGGCTTCATACATTCCCCAGCTGCTATCAATCTGAACGGAAACTTTGAGTGCTTTTTGAACGAGCTTCAAAGCTCTCCTCTTTCGGCCACACTCGAAATGAATATAGGCTCGCAAAATCTCCAAATGCAATTTATGAATCGGCGTCAATGCTCGGGGAATAGCTTCCAAGCAGGCCCAGCGCAATCGATTCAGAGCTTTCTTTCTTTCGGGTCCCGCTGGTGTCCGCAGCATTTGTCGGCATCGTACATACCCGATCATTGGATAGGTGTATCGATTCCAATAAGCGTCGAATTTGAGATCGCGGAAAGCTTGAATGTTATCTTCCAACTCTTGCCCCATCTCATCACGATCATAAAGCACCGCAATTTGACTGGCATAGACGTAACACTGACAAAAAGAAACATGTGAAACAGGTGCTGAGATCTCCAAAATTTCTTTACGAACTTCAAGAGCTTCCTTGTGCCGACCTAAGAGAGTCAAATCCACATAAGCAGCCGTGCGGAAATTTGTTCTCTGAACTGCATTGTTCCATTGATCCAACTCGCCTACACATTTGTAATAATAGGCCACTCCTCTCTGCGATTTTCCCAGGAACATAATCAAGTGATTGTGAGCCGAATGTGGCTCCGAACGCTCGCGAGTTCCCGCATATTTCTTGGCATATTGAATTGCCGACAAGTACAGTTGATCGGCCTTGTCTGTGTCAGCACAAAAATCGACGGCGTAGGCATTGAAGATCCGGGCAACGGCAACGGCCGTCGGATCCGCAATTTGCTCAGCCAAAGTGATAGCACTATTTGAATAGGCCATCGCTGGGCGCTTCCAAGCAACCAATGACATTAGGAATGACATATGAGACCGTGCCCAAACATGTTCAGGAGTCGGCCCCAGAAAATGAGAGTTGACCATGTTCTTAAAGAAAATCTGCACAACTAGCAGGATATTTCCCAAATAGTATGTCGCATAGGCAGCCATCAGGTAGTACTGACTAATCATGCGTCTGCGCTCAAACTCTTCACCTTTGGCTCGCCCAAATCCCCAGTTTGTTTGTCCCAGGATAATCAATCCCAAGAGATCGCTAACCATCGAATTCAATTGCAAGAAAATCGATGTTGAAAAAGGTGCACCCAATTCTTTCAAGCCCTGACGTAGAGTGTCCCAGCTTTGAGCCATATCTCCACTGTTTGAATACACTGAAGCCTTCAAGTGAAGGACTTGCGCCCGTTCCATTGTAGATTTAGCTATTGAAAGACTCTCGTCCAGATATTCAATGGCCTTGTCAAAACGAACAGTGCGCATCGCAGCCAGCGCCAAAGCTTGCTGCATTTCAAATCGCATTCGATCATCGGGAGCGAACCCCTTCAATTCGTGCGCTGTCTTTAATAAATTGAAAGCTTCTTCATTGGAAAAAGTATGAAGAGCATAATGTCCGGCATTTAAACAAACTTCGAATAGCTGAGCCTTTTTCCCCTCTCGCGTTCCTTGCAAAAAATATTTCGACATTCGGTAATAGGCTTCGGGCGTGCTTTCTCCTAAACTGTACCGGTACTCAGCAATGTGTTGATTGATATTTTGAAGGCGATCTGCCTCAATTTTCGATTCCAAGGATTCGCGCACACTGTCGTGAACGAATTCAAATCGACCATCATGGGACTTAAGAATAAAACCGGCAAACACAGCTTCTTCCAGTGACCGGTAAACTCTTGATTTGTCGCCGAAAAGATGGATCAATGTTTCGACTTCGAATTTCATACCCTCGACAGCAGCCGACTCTAACAATTGCAAGACACTTTCATTGAGCTTTTTTAAACGCTCAACGACTAGCTGGATCACAGTTTTGCTGACAGCTATTTTTGCGAATTCAGATTCGACCACTTCCCAAGCGTTACCTTTCGGATACAGAATTCCATCATCAATCATGCTTCGCAGATACTCTGTAACAGCAAATGGATTTCCGACAGAGGCATCGTGAATTCGATCGACAAAACCATTGGATATTTGACTGGTGCCTAAAAAAGCATGCACCAATTGCCGCACATTTTCTTTTTCAAGTTTTTTGAGAGTCAACCGTGAGAAGACTTCATTTTTCAAGGCAGATGCTAATGAATCTGTTGCCTCAATGCTGGCTGAATCATTTCGCCCTGACATCAAAACAACAACTTTCGACTTCTCCACTTTTTCCGAAAGTTGAATTAAAACTTCTCGGGAACCAGCATCGAGCCACTGCACATCACCAATATGAAAGATCAAACCCTGATATTGACCGGCCAATTCCAAAATAAAACCGACAATTGTCGAAATGTAGCGTTCTCGCTCCAACTCGGGCGCTAAAGGTGCCACCGCAGGCGCATCTTTAAATAGCTGATCGAATCCCCGACTCAATTGTCGAAGAAGAAAAGCATTTTCTCCAGCGGCAGCTCCTAACTGTGCACGCAGATTTTCATCACCCCGGTGTTCACTGAGAAGCTTGTCGAAAGCTTCGCGCAAAGGGCCAAATGGAGAAGCATCATTTTCCTGGGCTTTTCCGTCAAAAGTCAGAAAGTCTTTGGCTGCATCCGAATGAAGAGCCTCGTCTATGAGTCTTGTTTTACCTGAACCCGATGGCCCTTCGACCAATGTGAATGTTCCTCGACCATTTTGGGCATTTTGAATTTTTTCACAAAGGACGCGCATATCCTCGTCACGCCCAATCATCGGCAGTGAATGCATTTGCCCCTGACCACGGCTTTTGCGATCCAGATTGAAATTGCCATCCTTGCTCGTTAGCTCATCCAAATGACTGATGTCCCAAGCCAGGCCAGCTGCCGATTGATAACGGTCATCGGGATCTTTATTGAGCAGCTTCAGAATGATTGCTTCGATCTCGGGACGAATTTCAGGGCGAAGCTCTCGTGGTGAAGGGGGCTGCACAGATGAGTGACAGCGAATCAGCTCTGTTGCCGACTGAGATTCAAACGGAAGTCTGCCTGTTTCAGATCGGTAAATCACCACTCCCAAAGAATAAAGATCGGCCCGATGATCCACCACCCGGCTTAAGGCACCCAGCTGTTCCGGAGAACTGTATTGAAGAGTTCCGACAATGGTATTAGCGCTTTCTTTGTCGGCCTCACCGGCAACGAAGCCAAAATCTATCAATTTGACGTTTTGCAAGTTATTGAGAATCAAAATATTATCTGGCTTGATATCTCGGTGAACAGCACCAGAACGGTGAACAAACACTAGAGCTTCAGCGACTTTGCTCAAAAGAAGTCGACGTTTTTCAATCGGCAAGTCTTCCAGATCAAGATGTTCTCGAAGTGGTTTTCCCTCGATTAGCTCCATGACGATAAAAACAGTATTTCCGTCTCGTCCGATTTCTTCAACTTTGACAATGCTTGGATGATTCAAACGCGAAAGCGCTGAAGCTTCACGTCGCAAACGAAGTTCGACCTCGCTGGCATCGAAATCCGGACTATTTTTCATTATTTTGAGAGCTAAGGGTTTACCCACTTTTTCGGCACGGTAGACGATACTTGTTGCACCGGAACCAATATTCTCAAGTATTCGATATCCCCCAACTACACTGCCATTGGGAATCACTTTATTTTCACTGCTCATTTTGAACCTATCCTCAGGATAACATTTCGACATTTCTTAAGCTGGAGTTAACTGGACTCCGAACCAGTCGAGATAGGCAATTGAACTGGTATCGTTTATGATTGTAAACCAAAGCGGAGGTTCAGATGGAAGTGGTCGGTACGACACTGCAAAGAGCAAGTTTTCGCTCTCATTACGACTGTATCGTCATTGGCAGTGGAGTTGGAGGACTGACTTGCGCGGCAGCCCTCGCCAGAGCAGGCGAAAGCGTCCTGGTTCTCGAAAGTCATTACAGTTTAGGGGGATACACCCACTCATTTCGAAAAGGTGGATTTGAATTTAATCCCGGCCTTCATTACGACGGTCAAGTGGGCTACGAAGGACATCCACTTCGCACTGTTTTCGATTATGTATCGCAAGGTCGAGTAAAGTGGCATCGAGGCACCGACATTCTGGATCGCCTCGTCTATGGTCAAGACGAATACATTTTGAAATCTGGAATCGAAACATTTGTCGAAAGTCTTGCAGAAAAATTTCCCAAAGAACGACCCGCTATAAAAGAGTACATCAATCGCGTTCGAATGTGCGAAGCTTTTACTCCTCTTTTTTTCACCGAGAAAATTGTTCCTCAATGGTTAGGAAATGCATTTTCTCCAGTGTTGCGACCGCCTTTTTTGAAATATGCACGCACCACAACGGCAGAGGAAATCCGCCGCCTGACTTCTGACCCCAAATTACTCTCAATCCTCACCGCCAACTGGCATGAAATTGGCCTACCTCCCGATCAATCTTCATTTGCGGGGCACGCTATCACTCGTGGCAATACGATTGGCGGAACTTACTATCCTCACAATGGGACAAATGGCCTTGGCAACCAAATTGCTCCCACTATTGAGGCTTGTGGTGGCCAAGTCGTTTTCAATGCCCGAGTCAAAAAGATTGAAATCAAAAATGGAATCACGCATGGCGTTCGATTAGAAGATGATCGTGTGATTCAAGCTCGCAGGGTTGTCAGCGCAATTGGAATCAAAGGAACTTTCCAAAAGCTTCTTGATTCCGAAGCATTGGCTCGAATTCCATTTGCTACAAAAGCAAGTGAATTGAAAGCCAGCGGCTCAACGAGCGGAGTCTTCATAGGAATTCGCGGAAGTGCAGAAGAACTGGGTCTTCCGGTTCATCCTCAGATTGTCTTTGATGAATATGAAACTGAAGAACGTCGAAATGAAATCAAACGAAGCGATGTCAGAGAGCTGCGCTTTCCATACACTTACATGTTATGCATGAGTGGGCGTGATCCCATGTTCGGGCAAAAGCACCCTGGAAAATCAACTATTATGGTGGCGACTTGTGATTCGATAGAACGTTATTCCCGTTGGAGTGAATCAGCCTACAAAAATCGACCTGCCGATTACTTGGAATTCAAACAACAAATGGTTGAACACTTCATGCGAATTGCATATGAACAATACCCTCAGATCCGGGGCAAAGTTGAACTGCAAGAGGGATTCACTCCTTTGACATTGCGCCACTTTGGCGGACATGCCTCTGGTGAAATCTATGGGCTTGCGCAAAATCCAGACCGCTTTTCTCACCGATGGCTCAGACCCGACACTCCGATCAAAGGACTTTATCTCACTGGCGTGGACGTTTGCGTCTCCAGTGTGATTGGAGCGCTCCTTGGTGGAGCGCTGACAAGCTTGAACATTCTAGGGCCAGCTCGCGGGTTCGATATTCTTAAAAGAATGATGCCTTGGCAATTTCTCCGAAGGGATGCGAAGTACTATACTTAACTTACACGTGGAACAGCCTCTTTTTCGCGATTCATGGATCGTTGCAAATAAGACAAATACTTCGGCTCAAAATACCAAGCGAAAAATGCCATACTGGTTATAAACCCGAGAGCGTGTGATGCGGTGAGAATATCGCCGATATCCTGCGTGAAAACGGTCAAGGTCAGCAAATATATTCTCATAAAAAAAGTCTGTGCCATTACGGCCACGTTTCGGAGCATCCACTTGTGGTGTTCAAAGACCTTCCCTTGCAAGATCGATCGCAACGCTAAAACACTCGTCAGAACCGTCAGAAAACACTGAATGGTGATCAATGATTTCCAGGTCATTGGCGGCGCCGGTGTGTGAAACATGATGTGCAGGGATGTACCGATAAATGGCACCATTAGTAAAAAATAAAGACGTCCCGTCCAATTATGCAGTTTCGGATATTTCACGCGGGCTTTGGGATGAAACTGAACCAACCAGAAAAACCAAATTGTCATTCCCATCGCCACATGGGCGACAAAAGAAGCCAAATTGTCCCTTTGCATATGCAAAGTTCGATCGTAAAAGATGTGGATAAACTCTGGCAATTCCTTAAATCCTTCTGGCCACAAAAGGTGCATTCCCAGAAAGAGAGCCACAAAAGGAAACATCAGAATCGTGATGCTAGCAATGACAGGATAACCTTGAAGCTTGGGATTGCGACGGGCCCAATAAATCGAACCGCCGATCGCCGCCAACAAGGGAATCACCAATCCCGCCAAAATCGCGTAGCGCTCAGGTGTCCAAGTGAAAAGTTGTTCATTCATTTGACGCCTCCCTTCTGAAGGAGAAAGTTCTTAAGGGTCTCAGGCAATGGAGAAGGCACATTGCGAAGCTTGTCTTCATGTCGCACCCAAATGGCATCTTGATATCCAGTTGCCAGCTTAAAACGTTCATTTCCTTCACAGCGATAGTAGTCAAATTGGAATTTTACTCCGCAAACGTGAACAGATCTCAATGACATTACCACTTCAATGGTATCGAATGGCATGGCTTCTCGCAGATGGCGCGACCCACTGGACAGACAGATCAACTCTCCGCCCGAGTAACCAGCAGCCAGAACTTCCCGTCCCATGACATCACGAAGGAAATAGTCTCGCGTTTTCCCTTGCCAGACCGGATAGTTGGAGAAATAAATATTCCCCACGAGATTGGATTCTTCGAGAGCCGTTTCAAATTTCTTCTCATTTAAGATTGGACCCACGATCGTTCCCGCTGGAACTTCGTAAAGAACGGGTCCCATCTGCAGATCCCGAAGAGGCTCGGGCAGTTGCTCCGCCTCTCCCTTGCGAGACAGAGCGTCGATCACTTTTTTAAACGAATCGGGCCAGGGCGCCAATTCCACAAGGCCATGTCCTTTGACTTTGACCCAAGAAATGCCCATTTTGCTGTAAGCAATTCGCTCCAATCGACCATCTGGAGTGCGACGGCGCCAGTCATAAACTGTGTCCATCGTATTCTCTTCCCGCCCGGCAGTTTTGTTGAGACTGAAGTGGACTTCAATCACATCCCCAATCATGGCTTCACCGAGTACTTTGGTTTCCGAGTAGTTGGTGACCATTCCAAAAGCCCCATCTTCGAATTTGTCAGTGACATCTTTCATGATCGGCGACATTGCCAATTCACGCACTTGCCCCTGCCACTTGAAGAAATTTGTATAGAACAATCCCCGACCGACATTGGCGACATCACGGAAAGTGACAGGCCATTTTGCTATGAACTCGCGCTCGGGTGACATTTGGATCGTATAGACTTGGTCAGGAGCATAGATCATTTTGACTTCGCCATCGACCAGACCAGTGGAATGACTTTCAAGTGGCGTTGCAAAGGCCACCTGACATGCCAAGCTCCCTGGAAGCTGACTCGCCACACTCACTACTGAAAATTTTTGCTCTTCAAAGGATCCCCTGAAAATCACACAGTTGTTTTTGACTTTGAAGTCATCCAACTTGAACGAATGACTCTCGACCGCTTTACCAAAGGCTTCCATGGTTGTCCATGTAGCAGTTCCTGCCAAATCAATAGAATTCAGATTCGTGGTAAGGGCCTCCAGATGGTTCGAGCGAGATCCAAGCAAATCCTTCCAAGCCTCGAGCGACTTTTGGTGTTGAATTTCCAAATCACATCCAACTTGTTTACTTGAAACTACAGCCAGACAAAAATCTTCAACATGTGCCACAGATACATAAACTTCACAGTTCGGCACCGTTTTGATTTCAGGCTTACCGCTTTCACGCCAGTGAACTTCAAAAGTCTTCGGCCAATTTGAATACTCAATACGGGCCGCTTGATAGGCTTCGTCAATTAATTTCAGTTCAGCTACATGGCGTTGCTCAATATTCATTTTGTTCAATTGCGGTATCTCAGCAAATGCCATTTTGATCGACTGACCCGCATGCTCACGCAAAACAGCCTTGAAATCTTTCACCACAGAACCTTCTGGCTTGGAATTTGCCAATTCTTCTGATGACGGATCGCCAGGTACTTGCTCTAAAATCCGTGATTGATAGGTGGTCAAGCGCTCACTGACTCCACCTTTGCCATCAAGAATGACCGAATTCATGCGACATCCCTGAGCGTCTCGTTCAATCAAGTCAAAGTCCACTTCTCGCAAAGCCTCCTGCCGTTCGATAGAAAAGATTTCGAGCTTCGACAGTCGAATTGGCAGGGAGCGAGCTTTCATGCAAACCAATTGACCGGCCTGCAAAATCGAATCGCGCAAATATGGATCTCCGAGAATTAATGGCCGCGAAACTTCTGCAGAAAAAGAAGCTTTGGCATTTTCAGATTCACCTTCTACTTGAACGGAAAAGTGAATTTTCTGAGAATTCAGCCGATGCACTTTTTGCAAACGTTGATATCGAGGCCCATGAAACAAGAGCCATCCATACAAGCTCTTTGGTTCGAGAATCAGAGGCTGAGAATCAAATTTCTCAATATATGGAGGCGATGCCTGAAGGGCATCAAATGAAACCAAAGCCGAAAAGTGATCTTTCTTAAATAGAGTCTGCAAAGTTCGAACACCAACTTTGACCCAAGTTGGGTCCGTTGCTTTCTCCTTCTCAAGAATTTCAGCGTAAACCTCAATATCAGCACCGACTTTTGGATCGACAACGATTGGACGCTCCAATTCAACCTTTTCAAAACAAACTTTCTCTGGGCGAGAAATTCCCGTAACCAAAGCGGCGGCTTGTGCCATGGCTTCAAGACCAAACACTGTTGGGAACAAATAAGATCCTTTATAACAGTGATCCAGCAGGTAAAGATCTGTTGTTAAGCTCAAATGGGTTTTGGCCACGACTTCAACGCCATCCGTGCGAGTGATGATTTTCTCTAAAAATCTTGAAGCTTCAGGCATGGGATTGCGCCGAACATTCCAACCAGGCACGTCCCAAAGGCGCGGCACCACCATGGTTTGGACAGTTCCAGGATCATTGGCCATTAGATTGAGGAAGCGCTTCACTCCTTCATTTTTTGGGATTAAACCGACACCGGCTTTTTCGAAACGTTTGCCGCTTCCAAGTTTAGCCGCCATACCGACTTCGTCCCACATTCCAAAAGCCATCGTCACCGTTTCAATTTGCGGTCTCTCAACCTTAAATCCCCGAACAAGCAAATTCAGGATTTCATTTGAGAAACCATACCAGCCATTTCCGGCCACGTTCGCCACTCCCAAAATAGAAGTGAAGCCAGTAACGATTTTCAGGGGATCTTGTTGCAAATATTTTTTAAGATTCAAAATACCCTGAACCTTTGGCGCAATTTCATTGTAAGCCCCCATTGGATTCGCCTGCTCCAATCTTCGAGGTTTGTTGAGGCCTGCACCATGGAGCACTCCATGCACCGGGCCCATTTCACTGTGGATTTTCTGAATGACGACTTCAAGTGCCTGGCCATTGGCAATATCGCATGAATAGTAGCGATACTCGATTCCTTGCACAGACAAATTGGCCAGATTCGTTGAAAGTTCCGATCCGGCCTCCGCTTTTTCAAGCGGCGAACTTCCAATAAGAGCTAATCTCACTCCAAATTTTTTGGCAGCTGCTTCAGCACAAGCAAAAGTAATTCCTTTGGCTCCACCGGTGACCAGCAGCAGATCTCCTCTTTCGAGCTGAACAGGGCGGGGCTGATAATCGATGCTACTTCGAACAAATGGCACAGGCACATGTCGAACCAGCTGAGCATCATAACCCACCGCTTCGAAAGCCTCAGGAGTCACCAGCTCCTCCGCAACTTCTTTCGCGAGCTTGATGGAATCCGCAAAGGTTGAAACATCGATCACGCGCACTCTCAAGTCTGAGCGTTCTTGACAAAGTGACTGAGCAATTGATCGCGCCCCACATTGTCCAAAAACTGTCTGCAATTCTCCTTCACCAAAAAATCCACCGCCAAATTGCACGAAGGCCACTGTTGTTTGACGATGCTGTCCCAATGCCGAAGGAGGAGGAGTGCTCATGCAACTCATGATATCCACCAGGCGACGGACTTTTTGAGCGTCAGTTCCTTGTGTGATTCCTTCCGCGGGCAAGATACCAACTATATGACTGAAAGCGGGATTGTGAATTTGGCGAGCTTTCATTTCCTCGTTGAAAGTCACGACCTTGACTTGAGCACCACGACTGAGAATTTCTCCCTTGATCTGGTTTAAATTCGGACACTCCAGGGATTCCGCCAACATAAGAACTGAAATCTCAGGCCACTGATCAATAAGCCGTTGGCTCTTGATATTTGATTTTCGATTCTCTGGGAGATAACGCACCTCAAAGTCCCGCACCCAGCCCTCACGGCTCAGCATCGTTGAATGCTCTGGAAGGGCCGGAGTAGATGCGGCCGAGCGAGTTTCTGTCGCTTTTCGAATACCATGGAAGGCAGAGTTCAACTGCTCAGGCGTATGTCCGGCGACAGACTGCGGAGCGATTTTCGGTTCAACCCCAAGCGACTGGCTTGATTTTTCAAGCACAGCACGAACTTGATTTTCATTGAGATTGAGGTCACTCAGTTTCGTACTTGGCGAAATGACATTCGTGGGAAATCCACTCACCGAACTAATGGCCTCAATTACTTGACCAAGCCCAGGAGCGCTTCGTCTTTCAACTTCACTGGCAATTTCGTGCAAAGTCGCATTTGCCAATTGAGCGGGTTCAAATTCACCACTGATTTGAAATTCACGGGACATTGTCGCAATGATTTCCCCGGCTTTAATTGAATCCATATTCAGATCGTCCAACAGGCGCAAATCCGCCTTGAGAACTCCCGTCGAGAATCCAGTTTTATCAGCGATCAGCTGTTGCAAACGTGACATGATATTAATAGATTTGGGAACTGCTGGCTTCGCCTCGGCAACAGGTGCCACGGTCAAAGGAACGGTTTGAATAGCTACAACCGGCATGGACTGGCCAGAGGGGCCAACAAACTTTTCAATTGCATTGACGATCTCGCTCAAAGTCGCATTGGCAAACTGAGAGGGTTCCACATCACCGCTCACACCGAGCTCGCGCCCCAGTGTGGCCACAATCTCTCCCGCCTTGATCGAATCGAGATTCAAATCATCCAACAGGCGCATTTGTTCATTGATGGCACCTGGAGCGAAACCTGTTTTTTCAGCAATCAAACTTTTCAACAAGTTCATTGTACTTTTATTCGAAGGCGCAGGCGCTTTCACATATGGAACTACCGGCTTTGGCGCACTAGCAAGTGGCACTGTTGGCCGGGCTGCCGATTGGCTTGGATAACTCTGCATAACCGGAGCGCCCACAGCCATTTTCATTGGCATCGAACTTCTGGCTCCAAGCTTATCGAAGGCAGAGAGAATTTCTTGCAAAGTGGCGTTTGCAAAATGAGAAGCTTCAACTTCGGCAGTGACTTCAAGCTCACGAGCCAGAGTCGCCACAATTTCACCCGCTTTGATCGAATCTAGATTCAAGTCATCCAGCAATCGCATCTGCAACTGGATGGCGTTCTGAGCGAACCCGGTTTTTTCAGCAACCAACTCGACCAATCGAGCTTGCGCACTGGTTACGCTCTCATCTTTGCGAGGCGCAAAGGGGACAACATTGGCAACAGCCGGGGCCGAAGGCCCCGAGACAGGTGCCGGCGCTGGAACTGAAACCGGTTTCACCAAATTCAATGGAATTGGAGCCGGTTGAGAAGTCGGTCTTGGTACGGGGGCCACATTCACTGCTGGCCGTGCAACGGGCGCCATGGAAGGCGCCAGATTTCCAACAGATGCCGCCGGAGCGATTGCTGGTGCTCCTGCAATCGAAGTTGGGAATTCCCGTTCCAATGGATTGTCGACAAAGCTCCGTTCAGAAAATGAAATATAAGGACGAATCAAACGATTTTTATAAAGCTCTTCCCAGCGAATTTCATGACCATGGACATAGGCCATCGCCAAGAATCGTTTGAAACTCGCATGCTGCATGGATTTTCCTTCGACAGGCATGCATGCTACTCCCTTATCTCCAAAAATCTTCCCACAGAGATTGGAAAGAACTTGGCCCGGGCCGACTTCGACCATCAAATCAGCTTCTGGAGCGGTTTGCTCAACTAATTTGACAAAATCCACCTGACCGACAATTTGGTTCGAAAAATGTTCAGCCAAATTCAAACCTGATTGAACTTCCGTACCATCAATGCCCCTTCGCAATCGGCATATTGGATCTTTCCAGATCGGAAGTTGAGATTTTTTCAGCAAAGCCTCAGCTGCTGAAGCGACAATTTTTGAATGAAAAGCGTTGGAAACTCGCAGCTTTTGCCCACTGATTCCGGATTGGCCTGCGATTTTCAGAGCTTCATCAACTCCTTCTCGAGTTCCGGAGATTACGATTTGTTTAGGGCTATTGATATTGGCAATCACTGCATATTGGGTCAGTTTGCTGATAATTGCTTCCGCTTGCTCTCGCGAGCAGGACAAACTGGCCATCGTGCCAGCTTCACCTTTTGGAGCAGCCATCAATTGTCCACGCAATGCTGCCAATTGGATCAGCTCCTGAGTGGTCAAAACACCAGCCGCGTGAAAAGCGGAAAGCTCACCCAAACTGTGCCCACCAACAACACTGGGAAATAACCCCAAGTCATTCAACCGCCGAGTCCACAGAGCAGACGCCAACACGATACCCGGCTGAGCAATTTCTGTTTGTGACAACTCTTCGGACCATTTGTCTAACTCGGACTGGTCCATCGCGCGATCGGTAGGTCGATGTATTTTTTGTATCAATTCGGCGGCCAAAGAATCTTTTAGCCATTCACGGCTGCTTTCAATTAGATCCTGAGCCCATTCAAAACGCTCCACCAAATCTCGAGCCATATTGATTTGCTGGGAACCTTGGCCGGGATAAAGGAAAGCCAGTCGAGTTTTCTTGAGAGAATTACTCAAGTAAACTGTTTTGTCTGAATTGGAGACAAAGAATCCCTCCGTTGGCGGCTGTTTCAACATTTCTTCAAGAGCTTTGAGGCCCGCCACAAATTGTTCGGGAGTGCGCGCCAAAATCGCTGCGCGGAATTTATTTTCGACTTCATCTTTTCGCCCAAGCTCGCAGGCAAAATCCGTGAGTTCCGCTTCCGACATGCGTTCCGCTTCAAAAAGCAAGGGCTTTAAACGACCTTTCATTTTGTCGAGGCTCGAAGCCGAAAGAATCAAAATTTCAGTATCCTCGAAAGAAGATAGCAAAGCTCTCTCTGACAGTGTTGGCTGGAATTTTCGAGAAGGCTCGCCATAAGACTGCAAAGTCACATGACAATTAATTCCGCCGAAGCCCATCGCCGAAACACCAGCTCGCAAAATATCGGTCGTTGGACGGACTTCTCCCATGAGTATCGGATAAAGGTTCTGTCCCACTCCTGCAAAAGTCGCATTTGGAATTTCTGTGCCGGCTAAAGGTGGCAAAACTCGGCGATTGACGGCAATAGCAGCTTTAATGAATGCACCCACTCCAGCTGCGGCCTTGGTGTGACCGACAAGTGATTTGTAAGAAGTCATTCCACAACGACGCAAAGGAGCACCGTCAACATGACTCATTGCAATTGAAATGCCTTCAAGCTCCACTCGGTCACCAACAAATGTTCCCGTGCCGTGCCCTTCTATAAAATCGCAATCAGCAACCGTGTATCCCGCTTTTTCATAAGCTCGCTCCAAAGCAATGCTTTGGCCGACTTTGCTCGGCGCTGTGATGCCGCCTTTTCCATCAGAGGAAATTCCCCAACCTTTGAGGACAGCATAAATGGTATTTCCATCACGGAGGGCATCTTCCAATCTGCGCATCACTACAAATCCGCAGCCTTCACCAGGAATGAAGCCTTGAGCTCCGCGGTCGTAAACTTTCATGGCGTCTTTAGCGAGAGCGCCAACTTTAGCAAAACCAATGAGTTCAAAAGTGTCGAGACTGATATCGACTCCACCGGCAACCACCAGATCCATATCTTTCATCACCAGAGCATTTGCTGCTGTGGCCACTGCTATCAGTGAAGAAGAGCAAGCTCCATCCACTGTGTAACCGCCACCGCCCAAATCCAAGAAATTGGCAATTCGACCGGCAATTGTATTGGACAAGTTTCCAGCCAAAGTGTCTTCAGTGACAGGCGGAATGACAGATTTAAAAATCGGCTCCATAGTGGCAACAAGCTGATCCAATTGAACTTTAGAAAGTCCATTTCGCTGACCAGCTTCCAAGAGAGATCGCTCCACATAGGGCCAGCGCATGCGCATTCCCTGAGTTCGAGCCCACTCACCTGTCAAACTGTTGCCAACAATGACACCTGATTTTCCAGCTCCCATTTTTTGGCGATCGAATTTAGCATCTTCCATGGCTTTGAGAGCCACTTCGAGAGCCAACCACTGCACGACATCGGTGGACTCAAAAGCAGTTTTGGGAATTCTTCGCCCCATCCAATCGAAATCAAAACCTTCGATGTAACTGGCGAACCGACCATAGGTTTTGTCTGCCGTTGTCTTATCAGGATCATAGTAACCTTCAAGAGGAAGACGGCTGTCGAGCATCCGACGGAATTGGCGTCTTTTCGCGAGAATATTTTCCCAGTTCTGCAACAATGTCCGAGCTCCCGGATACCAACTCGACATTCCGATAATTGCAATATCATTTGCAGACTTCTTTTGAGAAGAATCGCTCATTACCAAATCCCTTCGTTTTAGAAGTTAAACTTGAACATCATTTATTCGGTAAATTCGCGAAATTTATCACCGCGCCTCAGGTCGAGTTCGGATAAGATTGACGATCACTTCCTTAATCCCTAACCTTTTATTTATGTTAGCCATTATTTACGAACGCCAAGGACAACCGAAAGACGTGCTGCAAGTCGTAGATCTGCCGACTCCGACTCCAACTGGGAATCAAGTTTTGGTTCAAGTCGAAGCAGCGCCCATTGAACCTGCAGATTTAGCAGTTGTTCGAGGTGTGTATCGAACTCCCCAAACAGCTCCCACGATCCCTGGACTGGAAGCTTGTGGTCGAATTGTAGCCCTTGGTCCAGATGCCAAACATTATCAAGTCGGACAGCGAGTCATGGCGCTTCCATTCAAAAGTCCTGGCTGGACAAACGGCACATGGCAACAGTTTTGGTGTATCGAAGAAACTGAGCTTTTCCCCGTTCCAGATGTCGTCGATTCAGCAACTTGGTCGCAGTTTTTCATCACGATCCTCACGCCCTGGGTGATGGCTGTCGAAGAGTTCCGACTCTCACAAGGTCAAAATCTGCTCGTGACTGGGGCCGGATCGACTGTCGGACAAGTTCTGATTCAAATCTCGCGATTGATGCAGTTCAATTTTATTGGCGTCGTTCGCCGTCCCGAGCAAGTGCAGGAAATTCTCGCACTCGGAGCCAGTCACGTCATTTGCAGCTCGACTGAAGACATCACTCAACGAGCAATGGCCCTGACTCAATTGCAGGGAGTAAATGCCGTTGTCGATGCTGTCGGCGGCACCGTCACGTCTCAGTGCTTTCGCGCACTCGCCGACAATGGAAAAATGTTCGTTTATGGTTTGCTCGCATTGGAGCGCGAATCGGCTATCGATATTCGAAAAATGCTTTTTTATAATCTCTCGCTGCAAGGATTTTGGCTTCCAGGTTGGTGGGACAAGTCCGATCCTCAATATCGACTGCAGGTCACTCAGAATGCCGCGAGTCTTGTGGCCCAAGGATATCTGACCGCACCGGTGGATTCAATTTTCTCGGCACGTGACGTGAAAGAAGCTGTGATCAAAGCCGAATCACCAGGAAACAAAGGCCGAGTGATTCTGAGCTTCATGGATTAATCTCGGGTTCAAAGCAGCTTTTATAAAATCGAAAGTTCCGCAGATCTATCCACTTCCAGAGAAGGCTGTTGCTTTGGCTCTGTCTCTTGATTCATTGGCGTCGTCAAATTGACCGAAGCAGCATCGTTTAACTTTTCCAATTCAGCGAGCTGGGGATGGATCTTGCTGAACCAAACAGAAGGAAGGTATGGCACGGTAATCAAAGCCAGGTGGCTTCTCTTGAAAACCAATCGTTTATTGACAGTCACATGCTCCAAAGGATCCACCTGAGGCCGAAGGTGATGATCGCTGTGTCGTCCAAAGTTCACAAGAAAAAGATTCTCGGCTTTGGCATAGCTATCCCATGCATGGTGGTGCTTGAAAGGCTCGAGCACTCCTGGCGCGATCTCACGCCGAGTGAGGCCATAATGGGACATGTAAACCCCAGACCCCACAATTAACAACGCCATTATTGCCTGCAAGACAAAAAACAAAAGCCCCTTGAATCCGAAAACAAAAATGATCCCAACAATGAGAAGAAGCTGAATCGCAGCAATAATCACAGTTTTTTGGCGATCACCCCTATAGGCTTCTTTCCACATACTGACCACAGCTCGCGGTAGAAACTCGTAAATCGTCTCTCCTTTTCGAGAGCTTTCCGAATCATTTCCATTCCCACCAATCACATGATGAGTTTTCAAATGAGAAATCTGATGTTGCGCCATTAAAATCCAAATCATGCTCATGGAATAGGCCATGCGATCAATAACTTTTGGACGGTGAAGCAACTCATGGGAAACACTGGCAACTGTGGCAGGAAGTGTGGTGCCAATACTGAGAGCGATGATTACAATTTCCCCAAAAGAAGTCGTCTCCAGAGAACTTAAGTGAAGCGCATAAAGAAAAATTCCGCAAATTGCTGGAGTGAAAAAATAAAACAGAAAAGGCATTTTGAGGTGCAACTGGGGCAATTCCTCTGCATTTCCCAAAAACTCGTCAGCGTTTGAAAGAATCAAGCTAAAGACAAAGCCTGTGGCCAGAAAGTATCCTCCAGCTGCAAGCCCCACCCAAGTCACAAATATTGGTAACAGGGCAAATAAAAGGCTGTAAGGCAGAAGATCGGCGTAAGTTGGAATTCTCAATCGGAACTTGGAAGCCGAATTTTCCTCAAAAGAATCGAAAAAAGAAAGCTTCGGAATTTTAAATTTAATGTCCACCACAACTCCTCAATCGCAACTGATCCGCCAAATATAGTCGTGTTTTCAATAGAATGTAAGCAAATTAGCCTCGGTTGAGACTCTCAATTCAAAGAATTCAAAGCGATGCCTCTATACCCTCAAATCGAAGGGCGTATTTTTTTCAAGAGTGAGTCCCTGCGGATGAGAGACCGCTTTAGATCAACGCAAGACCATCACATAAGAAGTATCATAAGTCGCGTCAGTGATACTCAAACTGACGGTTCGCGGAGTCTGCTGATCAATTGAAAGATAGCTCGCCGAAGAAATGTATCGGCCGCTCGTTGCGATCTGCGTAAAGTGATTCGAAGTCAGTCCCGTCCAGGTCATCGCGTTCGGAATCGAAGCTCCATAAGCGACTCCCACTATAAAAGATTTTCCAGCCGGAGTGTTCACATTGAGGTTTGCACTCGCCAACGAGGAACTGTTGGAGTGAAAAACTTGCGGCATTCGATAATGAATGATCCTGTAGACGGAAATAGAACATCTTTCGGAAAGCCCCTCACCAACTGCCGCGACATCAACGACAACATCTCCTGTGGCCCCATCTGGAACAGCAGCAATAAAATATTCCAGTGGCGCATTCGCCCCACTGGATGTGTAAAGATATCGCCCAAGAAAAGTCGCGGTCACGCCTGCGACTGTCAAACTTTCAGTGATTTCCCCCGTATCGATCCCGCTGGCCACTGCCACCAAGATATAACGATAGCGATCCGGACTACCCAAGGAGACTCCAGTGAAAGTTCTCAGTCCGGATTCCCCTTCTTGACCTCGAAACTCTCTGTATTCGACCGAAGAGAGCGGAAACTTTCGCAATTCAACGAAATCTATGGAGGGAAAAATCTCATTCTGTTTCAATTCTCAAAGCAGCTCAAACTCCTGGTGCAGCTGCGGAATCTCAATCTGAATTTGTTCGAATGACTTGTGAATTTTCTCAGCCAAGGCCGTTTGTGCTTCGGGCTCGCCATGATTCAGGAAAATGCGCTCAGGTAATTTTTGAAATGAGCGCAACCAATCCATAAGATCATCTGAATCCCCATGCGCCGAATATCCTTCCAAAGTGAAGATTTCGGCCTCGACGGAAACTTCTTGGTGATGAATGCGAATAGACTGAATTCCCTCTTGCAGAAGCCGTCCCTTGGTTTCCTTTCCCTGAAAACCGACAAACAAAACTCCGCTTTTTTCATCGGGCAAGCGGCGTTTGAGATGGTGGAGAACCCGCCCCCCTTGCAACATTCCAGAAGCCGACAAAACAATTTTCGGCTCGTCCGACATGCACAACAACATCGAATCATCCGGACTATCGACTCCCTGAAAATGACGAGTCGACAAAGATTCTTCGATGTGACGACTGTCCGGCTCCAGCCGAAGCTCATCCAAATGCTGGAGATAGATCTTGGTCACGGCATTCGCCATGGGGCTGTCCAAGTACACCGGCACATCCGGAATCTGTTTCTTTTTTGCCAACTTAAAAATCGAATACAGCAAATCTTGAGTGCGCCCCAAGGCAAAGGCTGGAATCACCAAAGTTCCACCGCGCTTAATCACTTTGTTGATGATTTCCGCTAATTTTTCCTCGCGTCCCTCGGGATTGACACTTCGATTTCCATAGGTGGATTCCAACACCAACTCATTGGTTTCCAGTGAATTGCGTGGATCTCGAAGAACATCCGAATGCCCACCGCCCACATCTCCACTCATCGTTAAAATTTTAGTTTCGTTGGCCACTTTGTAGGCCACTTGCACAATGCAACTTCCAAGAATGTGACCGGCGCGAAGAAGACGAACACTCATGGAAGGCAAAATGTTGTGCCAGCGATCAAAGGAAAGAGGTCGAAGTTTTTTCAGAGTCTCAAGAGCATCCGGCTCTGTGTAGAGAGGCAGTGCTGGATCATGATGAGAGTGCTTGGTACGATTGGCAAATCTCGCATCTTCTTCCTGCAATCGAGCCGAATCTGGCAACATGACTTTCAAAAGATCGGCGGTGGCTTGCGAGCAATAAATCGGTCCATCCCATCCCCAAGCCGTCCATCGCGGCAGCAAGCCTGAATGATCGATATGAGCGTGAGATAAAATCATCGCTTCGACTTCAGGAAAATAAGGCGGTTTTTCCCAGTTCAAAAGACGCAGAGGCTTGGGACCCTGATAGAGACCACAATCCACGAGAGCGGTGTGACCTTCATGGCTCAGCACCGTTTGGCTGCCCGTCACGGTCTGTGCTGCGCCTTCGAATCGGATTTTCACATTTAGCCCCGATTTTCTCGCGAAATTTCAATAAGGGCGTTCAGGGCATCCGTCACTGTGAAAATTCCCAGCAATTGATTTCCCTCGGTGACCATCACGCTTCCGATTTTCAATCGAGACATTTCCAAAGCCACATCTTCCAATGGGGTTTCAGAACTGACTGTCACCGGATCTTTCGCCATGATATCTCGGGCTTTGACTGAATTCTTTTGATGAAACTCAAGTCCCATCACCACGCGCACATCGCGGTCACTGACGACTCCGACGACCGAGCCATTTTTCATAATGGGGACGTGGCGTATCCCTTCGTTTTTCATAACTTGAATCAAGTCTTCCACTGAAGCTTCTTCAGTCAAAGTCACTGGATCCGGAGTGGTGAATTCTTCAACGGGCATTCTCAATTGACTCATGTTGGACCTTTCTAACAGCTTTTTCCTTCGCATTCTCGGCCCAGGCGCTTTGCAGCTTCACTGAGGCCTCCGATATTTTCGACACTTTTAAAGCCCATGGACTTCATTATCACTTCAGCTTTACCCGAACGATTGCCGCTGCGGCAATAGACTTTATAATCTTTTGTTTTGTCGAGCTTTTCAATTTCAGCCTTAAAGTCAGGTCTGAAAAAGTCGATATTGATCGATTCTTTGACGTGCGACGTCTGATGCTCCTCGGGAGTTCGGACATCCAAAACCACGATATTTTTCGGATCCGCAGAGGCCTGAGAAGCCTGACTGAGACCAAATAACATTGCCAAAATTCCCGTTTTCCACCCCATCGTTTACATCCTCACTGGAATCTTTAAATAACGAGCGCCACTCTCATCGGCAGGCGGCAATTTTCCGGCGTCAATATTGACCTGCACACTGGGAAGCAAAAGCCTGGGCGCCGCCAAAGTCTTATCTCGGTTCTTTCTAAATTCCACATACTGATTCCGAGACGTCTCCTGACTCAGTTGAATATTCTTCGCTTTTTCTTCTCCGATACTGGACTGAAAAGCCAGCGGTCTGCCATCGGGTTGATAGTCATGACCGACAAAAACTTTGTAGTGATCGGGCAATTTGTACAGTTTTTCATGAACGGAGGTGTACAACTGATCGGCACTTCCTGCTGGAAAATCACAGCGGCCTGTCCCTGAATCTGGCATGAACAAAGCGTCCCCAGTGAAAACCGCATCCCCAATCACATAACTGGCGCAGGCAGGAGTGTGGCCGGGAGTGTAGATCGTTTCGATTTGCAAAGAACCAGCTTGCAAAACTTTTCCCTCTTCCAAGAGCAAATCGAACTGACTGCCATCGGTTTTAAACTGGGAGCCCAAATTGAAAACATCTTTGAAGACTTTTTGCACTTCGGTGATTTTCGCACCAATTCCGACTTGCGAGCCTGGCAGCTTTTGTTTGAGAACTTGCGATCCACTGACATGATCTGCATGTGCGTGAGTTTCTAAGATATAATGGACCTTCAGATCTTTGCGTTTCACAAAATCCAACACTTGGTCAGCCGACTGCGATGACATTTTTGAAGCTGCTGGATCGTAATCCCAAACGGGATCTAAAATCACAGCGTCTTTTGTCTGACTGTCATAGACGACGTAAGTCAAAGTCCATGTCGCTTTGTCGAAAAATTCCTGAACAGCCGGCTTCGTCATAGGCACCTCAGATTTCATCACTTCTTTATTTATATTTTTAAATCGCCCCAGAAGTGAAGCAAGATCCTGAAATGCCAGATGTTATCTCTCGGCCTTACGTGTCGAAACTCACACTTTGCCTGCTGTCTTCAGATCCAAATACTCATCGTAAGTAATATGATTGTCATAAACGATGCCATCATCGATTTCGATGATTCGATTGGCTGTGGTCTGAACGAATTCATGATCGTGTGAAGTGAAGATCACACTGCCTTTAAAGCGCTTCACGCCCTCATTGACAGCGGAAATACTTTCGAGATCCAAGTGATTGGTTGGACCATCCAGCAAGATCACATTGGCTCCAGAGAGCATCATTTTGGAAAGCATGCAGCGAACTTTTTCCCCACCAGAGAGAACTCCAGGTCGCTTGAGGGCTTCCACTCCGCTGAAAAGCATTTTACCTAAGAATCCTCGCAAGAAAGACTCGTCTTTCTCTTCCGAAAACTGCCTCAACCAATCGACCAAGCTCTCTTCATTACCAGCAAAGTGTTTCGAATTGTCTGTCGGCAAATAAGCAACCGACGTGGTGATTCCCCACTGCACTGTTCCCGAGTCCGGCTTCACTTCGCCGGCCAAAATTTCCAAGAGCATGGTCTTGGCCAAATCGTTGCGACCGACGAGCGCAATTTTATCGCCATTGCGGGCGGTGAATTTGATATTCTTCAACAAGGTTTTGCCATCGACTGTCTTCGAGACGGAATCGACTGTGACCACGTCGTTCCCCAAAGCTCGCTTGATATCAAAACCCACAAAAGGCTGCTTGCGAGAAGACACGGGCATGTCGTGAAACTCGAGCTTCTCCAATTGCTTTTGGCGCGACGAGGCCTGACGGGATTTGGAAGCATTGGCGCTGAAGCGCTGAATGAAAGATTTCAACTCTTCAGCTTTGTCTTCACTCTTTTTGTTTTGCTCAGAGAGCAAACGTTGCTTCAATTCGCTCGCCTGCTTCCAGAAGTCATAGTTGCCTGTGTAAGCCGTGACTTTGCCGTAATCGATGTCGGCGATATGACTGCACACTCGGTTCAAAAAGTGACGATCGTGAGAAATCACAATCACAGTGCTCTGGAAATTCTCCAGGAAATTTTCGAGCCAGCGAATGGCATAAATGTCCAAGTGATTCGTCGGCTCATCCAACAACAGAACATCGGGCTGGCCGAAAAGAGCTTGTGCCAAGAGAACTTTCACTTTGTCTCCAGCGACCAGCTCTTTCATTTTCATCGAGTGCAATGGTTCGGCGATTCCCAAGCCTGCAAGCATGGTCCCCGCTTCGGATTCAGCTTCCCAGCCGTTGAGCTCGGCAAATTGCATTTCCAATTCGGAAGCTCGCTCCCCGTCGGCTTCTGAGAAATCAGGCTTGGCATAGAGAAGCGCTTTTTCTTCCATGATTTTGTACAGGCGATCGTTCCCCATGAGCACAGTTTCAAGTGCGGTTTGTTCGTCGTAGGCATAGTGATCCTGGCGCAGAACTGACAGACGGAGTTTGGGGTCCATGATGACTTCGCCCGTGTTGGGCTCAATTTCACCAGCCAGAATTTTCAGGAAAGTGGATTTACCGGCTCCATTGGCGCCGATCAAACCGTAGCAGTTGCCCGGAGTGAATTTGACATTCACTTCGTCGAAAAGTTTTTTGCCACCGAAACTGAGACTGACATTTGAAGTGCTGATCATATGGGGACAGGGATTAACTTTTTCGGAGTGCTCCCGTCAAGAAAGTCCCCGAATCTGTGTCGGAAATACAGACTGCCGCCGAGCCTTTTCGCTTTAAAGCAGCGGATGCTCGGCTCGAGCTTTCAATCGACTCCAGCGACGGTCGATTTCCGCCTGAAATTCACGCAGAGCCGCTTCGTTTTCACGCTTCAAGAGATGCTTTTCTTGACTCATCATTTTGAGCCACTCTTGCACAGGAATTTTGCGTCCCAGTTTCTCGGGGTCGTAGTTCAATTTCGTGATCCCGTTTTCCACTTCGTAAAGCGGGAAAAAGCAGCAGTCGGCCGCTCTTTGCAGGATTTCCATTCCGTATCTTTCTTCCGATCCCCAATTGAGCGGACAAGCCACCAGCATTTTTCCGAAGACCAAACCTTCCCTGGAATACCACTGAGCTTTCGCTGCTTTTTCCACAAGATCCGTGCCGATGCCCTCGATCGCCGAGAACACATAGCGAATACCTGTGGCCGCCATGATCGCCAACGTGTCTTTGTGGTGAAAGGATTTTCCAAAGGACTGCTTTCCCACATGGCTGGTGCTCGTCGCTTTTCCATAAGGAGTGGTGTAGCTGAGCTGGCCGCCGGTGTTCATATAGCCTTGGTTGTCGTACTCGAGAATGATCATGCGGTGGTCGCGCAGAGCCGTGCCGATAGTGGGGCCCATGCCGATGTCCATTCCGCCATCACCAGTGATCATGATGAAAGTGATGTCTTCGCCGACTTCAATTTCGCCACGACGTTTTTTCTCGAAGAAAACTTCCACCAATCCCGAAAGCGTCGGCGCGCCATTTTGAAAGAGATTGTGAATATAAGTGATTCGGTGAGCACTGAAGGGATAATCCGTCGTCACCACCATGGCACAACCGGTGTGGTACAAAACCACGACGTCGCCTTCGATGCCTTTGAAGAACTGATCAAGCCCCGAGAAGATTCCGCAACCCGGACAGGCCCCGTGCCCCGGCGCAATTCTTTTCGCTTTGAGCGCCAACTTCGACGGATCCGCGACCTCCGCCTTACAAAAGGTGCCAGACAACTTTTCGACATGCACGAGCTTCGGGCACAGCTGTTCGCGGGTCAGGGGTGGGAGGACTTGCGGAGGAGTGGCACTCTTGGCTCCCGCCCGAGTTCCCAGAAAATCGAAAGCCGGAATGGCGTCGCCCTGAGCGGCCAGATCGAAACCAAGAGCAATCATTTGCTGAGCATCGGATTCATGAAAATCTTTGCCGCCCAATCCGTAAATGCGAATGGCCGAAGCTATATCGGCATGATGATCTGCGAGCAAAGTCGAGCGCACTTCGTGGCTCAAAGGCCCACCTGTGGAGCCCGGAGTGTCGCTGCGCTCGCCAATCACGATCGATGAGAGAGTGTGAGTTTTTTCTTTCAAGGCCTCAAACGGAAAGGGTCGCAAAATATTGGGTCGCAAGAGACCGACCTTCTTGCCTTCTCGGCGAGCTGAATCGATGGCGTCTTTGGCGGTCTCGGCAGCGGAATTCAAAAGAAACAAAGCCGTCGTCGCTTCTTCCATTTCGTAAGCTTCCAATGGAGAGTAATGACGGCCCGTCATCTGCTCGAACTCGGCGCAGATCTCGGCGAACACTCGCAGAGCGGCTTCGTGGGCTCGGTGCAATTGGTACTTGTTGTTGATCAAATCCGGATCGTTCATATAGGGCCCGAAAGTCACGGGCTTGCGTGGATCCAAACTGGTGGCGATGTCCTGACGAGGTCCCAAAAACTTTTGCACGACAGATTTGTCTTTGAAGACCGAGCAAGACTGACGTTGATGACTGGTGAAAAAGCCATCACTCGCCACCATCACTGGCAAGCGCACATCCGGATGCTCTCCCAGCTTCACAGCGATCAAATTCATGTCGTAAACCGCTTGCGGAGTCGAGGCCAGCAAAACGATCCATCCCGTCTGCAGTGCAAACATCAAATCCGAGTGATCGCAGCGAATATCCAAAGGACCACTCACCGAGCGAGTCACCAAATTGAGAACCATCGGCAAACGCAATCCGGCTTGCACGGGCAATTGCTCCAGACTGTAGAGAAAGCCATTGGCACTGGTGGCATTCAAAACTCGGGCTCCGCCCGTGGCGGCTCCGAAACAAGCTCCGGCCGCTCCGTGCTCACCGTCGGCTGGCAGCAAAACCGTGGAGACTTCGCCATTGGCTTTCATGGCGTTGATGATTTCGGCAATTTCCGTCGAAGGAGTGATCGGATAGTAGCCCATAAAGTGAAAATCGATCATGCGAGCGGCTTCCGCCACCATTTCATTTCCAGTTGCGAATTTGGCAATTTGCTCGCTTCGAGACATGTCTACTCACTTTCACTGTCAGAGCCCGGCTTGGGCGGGAACTCAGGACGCAAATAACTTTTCAAATCCAAGAGATCGCTGGAGTCACTGCCGCCGTCCGAAGAATCTGCCAAAGCTGATCTTTTTTCCGCTAGCAATGTCAGGGCTGGATGCGACCAAGAACTCGAGTTCAAGGCCAATTGTGAGATCTCGGGGGAAATTTTGTTCTGCCGTTCACTCAGCGAAATGTCCTCTTCTCGAGTCGGAACCAGCGCCTCCACTGGACAAACCGTCACACATTTCTGGCAGCCCTTGCAGTATTGGTAATCGATCCCTTGCAGGTCGGGAGCGCCATTGGCATCCGTTTTCCAAACAAAGCAATAATCGGGACAGACCATGTCGCAGAAACCACAATTGAAGCACACTTCCTTGAGAAATTTGGGAGCCACTCCTTTGCGGCTGGCGCTGTGGTCTTTGAGAACAGAATTGCCAGGGTTCAAGATCAAGCCACCAGCTGGCGCATTTTCCCAACCCATTTCTGGCAAAACCACTGCGGCCTTTTCTTGCGAGCTCATTTCATCCAAAAAACGATGAGTGCGGCACTGCCGAAAGCCACTTTCAAAACCCTCGGCATTTTTCTGACTGGCCTGAGGCGAGCGCCGAGCAAAATAATTTTTCAGAGTAGACGCCAAAATCTCTTTATCCACTTCGGGTACCACTTGCGCACTGGCTCCCAACATGACCGCATTCAAACCGCAGCCGATCTTTTGGGCGATGGCAGATGCGTCCACCAAATGCAGAGAGTGCAATTGGATATCTTTTGGAAAACTCAGGTCTCTGGCTTTTTTGGAAGTGTTGAGCACCAGTTCGGTGCGATCCGAAACGCCTTCCAAAACTTCGGGATGAGTGTGGATCAAATTTTCGTGGAAGATCAACAAGAGATCTGGATTTTGGATGAAGGAAGCCGAACGAATCGGACGGCCGTCTGTGGAGAATCGCACAAAAGAGCGAACGGGAGAGCCCCGTTTTTCAGAGCCGAAACTGGAGAAGTGATTGCCAGCGAATCCCATTCCTAAAACTGCAGCTTCCGCTAAAACTTTTCCAGCGGTGTTGGCGCCCTGCCCGCCAATGGCTTCCATACGGATGGAAACTTGGGGTCGTGCCTTGGCTTTCTCAGCCTCTTTCTTTTTGAAAAACCACATGCTTCAGTCGATTCAACCAACAAATTCGATTTGGTCTTTAAAGTATTTGAGGATCAAACTTGATGAGTCATCCAATTCCAATGTTTTACTGATGCCTTGGACTTTCTCTGTACGACTACGTGGAATCAAAATCTTTTGACCACCTTCGGGATTCTCAAATTTGAAATTGAATCCTTGGTCCGTCTCGGACTCCCAATACTGCAGATAAAAGGATTTCACGATGCCATTGGCTGGAATAAAGCCGCTGACGAAACTGGCCAATTGCATGTATCCGGGTCGCATATTCCAGAATTCAATTCGGGTGAAACCGTTTTCGGCCAAAGCTCGCATCCAATTGAGCCACAACTTCATTCCGATCGAATTGACGACACGAAGATTGTCGGCGTCCAGCACGAACACGCCATTTCCACTGGGCGCTTTTGGAGTTGGCAAATCGAAATTGTCATTGAGAGACCCGATCAAACGCGTACGATAGAAATTTTCTGTGAAAGATTCGATCGGCGACTGAAAGTCAATCGACAGAGGATTTGTCTTTTCCATCGGAAAAACTCGAGCGCGAAATTGATCAGCGGCTTTGAGTTTTTGTGTCAGATCCTGCTGACCCAAAGGGCCCGTTATCAATTGATCGATATCGGCTCGAACTGCCAATCTGGCATCATCCATGTCGCATTTGTCCAAACTAACAAGAAGCCGAAGACCGTGATTTTTTTTTCGAATTTCCAACAAATTCTGCGCGCAAGAATTGAATTGAGTGCCGGCATTGAGCAAGAGAAAAGATTGGTCCTCATTTAACTTCTGCAATTGTTCGAGTCCATATTTGAGATCTTCAAATGACTCGATCGAGTTGATTCCCAAACTGGCCAATACGGGTGCGATTTGGGTCTCAAATTGTGAAGGAGAAAATCCGACGATAATTGCTTTATTCATATTCATCATTGTCGTTGAATTCAGAGCGAAATCAACTGCAGTCCCCACCAAAGTCCATCCCCAATCGACCTCCACCTAAGTCGAGTACCGAAACGAAATCTGATCAGGCATCCTAAGAACAGGAGTCGAATAATGAAAATATTGATCACTGGCGGCACAGGGATGATTGGTCGGAATTTAAGAGAACATCCGGCCATGAGCAAATACCAACTGTTGGCCCCCACTCGCCAGGAATTGGATTTCTCAGATTTTCAGAGAACGAAAAAATATTTTCAAGAGACCAAGCCTGATTTTGTTGTTCACACAGCGGCCCATGTTGGTGGAATCCACGCCAACATTCAACACCCCGTCACTTTTCTGATCGAAAATTTGGATATCAATCGGAACGTGATTTTGGCCGCCAAGCAAAGTGGAGTGAAGCGGCTACTCAACTTGGCCTGCTCTTGCATTTACCCACATCAAGCGCCCAATCCCCTCTCTGAAAAATTGATTCTGCAAGGCGAGATGGAACCCACCAACGAGGGCTATGCTCTAGCGAAAGTCATTGGCATTCGACTTTGCCAGTACATTCGCAAAGAGAATCCTGAATTCAATTACAAAACTATCATTCCTTGCGGGGTTTATGGGCGCTACGACAACTTCAATCCTGCCGAGTCGCACCTGATTCCGGCGATCATTCACAAATTGCATCTCGCGAAAATTCAAAATCTTCCCCAGATTGATATTTGGGGCACTGGAGAAGCTCGTCGCGAATTGCTTTTTGCTGGCGATCTCGCTGATTGCCTTTCTCGATGCATCGAGAACTTTGAGCTTTGCCCGGATGTGATGAATGTGGGTCTCGGATTCGATCACACCGTGAACGAGTATTACGCCGCCGCCAGCAAAGTGATCGGCTACAAAGGACAATTCGTACACGACTTGAATCGACCTGTTGGAATGAAGCAAAAATTAGTGCAAGTCGATCTCATGAAACAATTCGGCTGGAGTCCTCGCTTGAGTTTAGAAGAGGGAATGAAGGCGACTTACGAGTACTACTTGAACGAAATTGCACCTCGCTGATTTGATCTTTTTTTTAGCGCAACGATGAAACAATTTCCGGCCATGATGACTTGTTCGACATCGAGGTTCCCTCAGATTTTTTTGCAAAATTCGCCAAATACTAAATTATTTTGGTTTGGCCTGGCGGCATCTAGTCTAAAGATTTTCTTAATAATTCCATTAGTTTTCATAGGTTAGCAGAAATCACGACTTATAATCCCAAAAGTCCATTATTTTAAGATCTTAAAAAGTAGCTTGCGCCGAGTAAAACCAAATGATTTAAGACACTTAATTTTGGGATGACATCAATTTTGCATTGTCCCCAATTCACGAAAAACACTAACTCTTTCGGCAAGGCGATAGCCGCTGTTGAAGATGATTTAAACTCAGGAGAACTCATGAAGAACCAATCTTTCAAGATTGTCAGACTGCTTGCGCTGATCGCATTCGTCGCGGGTCAGGCAGCTCACTCTGCACCATCTAGTGGAAACGGCGGCAGCTCATCCGGCGGTTCTAACGTTACTAACGGTGGATCAACTAACGGTGGATCAACTAACGGTGGATCAA
>JACCDW010187055.1_pt1 | contig 35126 bp, 46 predicted proteins | sample 7449781 | NCBI WGS metagenome assembly JACCDW01 (sample SAMN15323449, study PRJNA562643) | freshwater metagenome | isolation source: river surface water | place: USA:Blue River Watershed | collected 2017-08-18
TAAGTATATTGACAACTTGACACTTGACGTTGCACCTGATAAACTAAAGACTTTGCTGAAAGAACTTTACATCGAGGCAATTAACAAAGAAATTATAGAATGATTTTATTTCGAGCAATTCGTTGGAAGAATCTACTTTCAACTGGCAATTATTTTACTGAAATTAAACTTGATTCGAACACTAACACTCTTGTTGTTGGTGAGAATGGTTCTGGCAAGAGCACTATGCTGGATGCTTTGTGCTTTGCGCTTTTCGGCAAAGCGTTTCGTAATATCAATAAGCCACAACTTCTAAACTCAATCAATGGTAAAGATTGTGTTGTTGAAGTTGAATTTGACACGAACAATCGAACCTACAAAGTTGTTCGTGGAATCAAGCCGAATGTCTTTCAAATCTATCAAGATGGCGAACTCATTAATCAAGATGCCGCATCACGAGACTATCAAGAACTACTAGAAAAAATCATTCTCAAGTTAAATTACAAATCATTCACTCAAATTGTAATTCTTGGTAGCGCATCATTTGTTCCTTTCATGCAATTGTCTGCATCTGATCGTAGAGCAATCATTGAAGATTTACTTGACATTCAAATCTTCTCTGCGATGAATGGTCTTGTCAAAGAGCGTTTGTCTGAAAACAAAGACTCAATGAATACCATGAAGTATGAAATTGAGTTGGCACAACAACGTTATGATCTTGAGAAGAAACGTCTTGATGAAATTCAACAAAACAACGAAGAACAAATCAGATTGTATCTTACCGAAGTTGAAACGAATAAAACTGTCATTACGAATCTGCAAGAAGAAAATGCGAATCTGACAAATCATGTCACTACTCACACAAACGAAGTTGCACTACAAAACGAAACGCAAGCTAAACTTACGAAGCTAGGTAAACTAGAATCGCAGATTGAAAGTAATCTTTCAAAGTTTCGTAAAGATATCAACTTCTTTGAACACAATGATAACTGCCCAACATGTCGCCAAGAGATTGCATTAGAATTCAAAGAGTCTGAATTGAATGAACTTCAAGAGAAAACAAAACAGTGCGAATCTGGACTGAAACAACTTGAAGAAAAACTTTTGCAAGAACAAGCGAAGCTAAATCGAATCGCAGAAATTCAATCATACATTCAATCATTGCAAATTAAGATCGCCACCAATACTGCAACAATTACTCAGACAGATGTTTACATCAAGAGAATTGAGAAGCAAATTGAAGAATTAAAAGCATTGAAAGTTTCCGATTCTGATGCGACTGAATTAAACGCAATAAAAGATAGTTTAAACGACTTAAAGCGCAATTTAAGAGAGTTAATCGATGACAAGAACTATTTTGAAATCGCTGGTAATCTTCTGAAAGATTCTGGTATCAAGACGAAGATCATCAAACAATATCTGCCGATCATCAATAAGTTAGTCAACAAATATCTTTCGTCACTAGATTTCTTTGTGAACTTCACCTTAGATGAATCGTTCAAAGAAACAATCAAGTCACGTTATCGTGATGAATTTTCTTATGCTAATTTCTCTGAAGGTGAGAAGCAAAGAATCGACATGGCACTTATGTTAACTTGGCGTGCAATTGCGAAGTTGAAGAATTCTACAAATACGAACCTGTTGATTCTTGATGAAGTGTTTGATTCAAGTTTAGACACAAGTGGCACTGAAGATTTGATGAAGATTCTTCACATGCTTGAAGATGTTAGTTTGTTTGTCATCTCACATAAAGGCGATGTTCTGCTTGATAAATTTACTAACATCATTCGTTTCGAAAAGCATAAGAATTTCTCAAGGATTGTTAAATGAATTTCCAAGAATATCTAGGTCACTACAAACAAGTTATCGATAAAGAAGTTGAAGGTTGGTTCTACCCAAAAGACTTGATTCTTCTTTATGGTATTCTTGTTGAATTACAAACACCTGATATGGGTGATGTTTGTGAGATTGGCGTTGCATTTGGTAAGAGTGCGATTGCCTTGTCGCAATTCAGATTGAACAGTAAATTGTATCTGTATGATATTTTTTCAGAAGATGCTAGAAAGATTGCAGAAGCAAATATTCAGAAGTTCGGTAATGTAGATAATATTGTTTGGAATCTTCAAGACACAACACAACTAAATTACGATGATTTGAAATTTGATCGTTCATTGAGACTTCTTCATATTGATGGCTGTCATGAACATTCAGCAGTTCTAAGTGATCTTCAATTGTTTAGTCCTGTGATGGCAGACAACGGTGTGATTGTTGTTGACGATTACAACGATCAAGAGTATCCAGGTGTCAAGAGTGCAGTTATTGAATTTTGTTTGTCAAAAGCCAATTATAAGAATTGGAAAATAATTGCCATTGGAGATAACAAAGCCTATATAGTCCAGAAGAAATTTCAAGAGCATTATCAAAAATCTATAGTTGACTATATGGTCAAAGCGCACGATCAATATAATGTTCCGTTCGTTTTACGTATGGGCTTACGTGAAGTATTAGACACTAACGTTCTGATGTGTGATTCCAGAACGGTTTGGGACCCAAGAATTATTAAAGAATCACTGTTCGATAAACCAATGATAGGATAAGTCATGAGTTCATTTTCTGAATTTTACTCTGATGATAAAACAAAAAAGGCAGTTGTTACCGGTGCAGGGCACAATTATGTTATTTACAAGTATGTAAATGGTAATATGATTGGCGCTGATCCTTATCCCAATAAATCGCTACAGGCAGTTGAAGATATTGCGGAGGATTGGGTAAATGGAAACTAATTTTATTACAATCGATACTGGTGCGGGCATAGCGCAACCAGAACAAAAACAACTAGAGCCATTGCCTCTATTTGACGAGCATCACCCAATGCTCAAGCAGAAGATTCCTGAGTATGTCGGAACACTACCTAATGATAGCTTGACAGTCCTTGTAAATAGGCTTAAAATGACGATGCGTAAGTTTGCTGGCATCGGTCTTTCTGCTAATCAGTGTGGCGTCTTTCAGCGAGTCTTTGTGATCGGCACTGATCAATTTCAGATTGCATGTATCAATCCAAAGATTCTTGCACACTCTGACGAAATCGAAAGAGAAGCTGAAGGTTGTCTTTCATATCCAGGTTTCTATTTGACGATTCCTAGATACAAGTGGATCGATGTTGAATTCTACAGCGAAAGAGGTGAGTTAAAACAAGTTAGACTTGAAGGTCTATCTGCTAGAATTTTTCAGCATGAACTCGATCACATGAATGGTGTTCGCTTTGAAGATCATGTTGGTCCTGCCGCTATGTTGATGGCAAGACAGAAGCAAGAAAAGCGAATTAAGAAAATGCTCAGGAGAAAAAAATGAAACCGTGGCAACATGGATATGAACTAGAATACTTGAAAGAATTGGAATCGAAGTTTGCTGATTATAACGCATACACTTTGTCGCCATTTGCAAAGTATAAGAAGAATAACATTGCAGAATCTTTGCATAAGAACAATCTTCTGATCATGAAAGATGCGATGATGGAATGCATCGTCAGTAAGTCATCTTCAAACATCAGCATGCATGGTAACACTGTAATTGCAAAGAAGTTGCCTGGTGATGTTACTATCGGTAAGCTAGTCGGTAATCTAGAAACAATCAAAGAACAAGTAAAGAATCTGAATGGAAAAGGATTTTGGCTTTACGTTTGGGCTGAGAACAAAGATCATTGCGAGTTAGCAGAAGATATGGGTTTCTGTTATGTTGGTCCTAAGATCACGACATATGGTGAAATCTTTGCAATCTATTACAAAGGTGAACCTAGAACTTTTCCTGTTGTTGATTCTGCTGAATACGCATCGATTAAGAAGATGGGTAATGTCAATAAGAAATTGATTGACAAAATCTATGACAAGCTACAGAATCTGCCTGCGTTTACAAATCATTACAGTAACTACAACAAAGATAAATCTTGGAGTGCATTGTCACTGCGTGGATATCTTAGCGATCCCTCATTCATTACGAAGCCAATTGAAATGAGTGATGCATGGAAAAAAGAAAATGAGAATGTAGAATTTGAGTTGCAAGATACTCCATTGTTCGCAGAGTTTCCTGAAGTTCGTGAGTTGTTGAAAGAGTTTGGCAGTAAGATTCATCGTGTTCGCTTTATGAGACTGAAGCCAGGCGGCGGTGAACTTGAACGACACACTGATCAAGTTGATCCTGATTCTGGTGGTTCCATTGGTAAACTCGCACGAATTCACTTCCCGATAAAGACAAATGACGATGTTCTTTTCACTGTTTGGGATGTGAAAGGCAAAGAACAGAAAGTTCACATGGGTAAGTATGAGTGCTGGTTTCTTGACACAAGAAAAGCACACCAAGCAATAAATGGTGGAAACGAAGAACGAATTCACCTTGTAGTTGACATTGAAACTGAGAAAGATTTGCATGACAGAATTATCACCTGAAGATTATCTTGATTTGATTGGTGATTGGCAAGACCCAAACCCTGCGCCGATCATTGAAATGCACGAAGGAATTCACGTTGTTCGTGATGACTTGTTGAATTATGGAAGCAAAATTAGATTCGTTGATTACTTCATTGGTCATGCGCCAGAAAACAAAGAAGTAAATGAATGGGTCTTTGGTTCTTGTCCTGCAACTGGTTATGCTCAAATCAGTTTGCCTGTTGTGTGTAAGCGTTATGGTAAGAAAGCAGTTCTGTTTATGGCAGAACGTAACATGGATAAATTGCATCCATATCAGCAACGTGGCATCGAGCTTGGCACTCACTATCATTGGGTCAAAATGGGTATGCTGAATGTAACTCAAGCACATGCAAAGAAGTATGCCGCTGAAGATACTGTTCATCGCAGAGTTTTGCCACTTGGTCTTGAACATGAAACTGTTCTAGCTTCCATCATTCGTGTTGCAAGAAACTTGCCAGTGAAACCAAAAGAGATTTGGTCTGTTGGTTCTTCTGGCACAATGAATCGTGGTTTGCAACTAGCATTCCCAGATGCAGAAATTCATGTCGTGCAAGTTGGGCATACAATGAAGCCACGAGAAATTGGCAGAGCAATTCATCATATATCGCCATACAAGTTCGATAAACCTGCTAAAATGCATGAGATGCCGCCTTTTCCGTCTGCTCCTACATATGATGCAAAGGCATGGCAACCGATGATGGATTGGTATAAGACACATGAAAAGAAAGGCGATGTTATGTTTTGGAACGTAGCATTTTAATATGAAATATTTTTACGAAAAAAATACAGAGTTGATTGAGTCATCAGTCAATAAAAAATTTGAAGAACTATTGTGGATGTCCAAAGATGATTTTCGTCAGTGGGTCATTGACATGCGTAAAGAAGTCGTTCGTCTTTGGGATGACAAAGGTCAACCACCAAGAGTTGGCTACAATGAAATTGAAATCATTGATCAATTCAATGACATGACTTCTTTCCCTGTTCACAAGTTTCTTGTCAAAGATGAATTGACTGATGAGTATGATGTAATTCGCAATACGAGTGTTGTTGGTAACGCAGTTAATCAATGGTTTCCAACGATGATGAAAACTCGCATCAACTATACCAAAGATGTCAACAAAGGCAAATCAATCTACGATTATTTTTCTCGTGACGATCTTCTCGAAACGTTTGTGACTTATGCGTCACGACATTTCAAACGTGATTCTTTCTATCATTATTCTGCACCTGTTCGTGCAAACGACAAAGAGTTCTACAACAAGTTGCCAGTGACATCATCTGCAACTAAATGGATCGATGAATTTGAAAATCGTTTTCGTGGGTATGGCGAGTATGATTATTGGTTGTGTGGTGTTGCAGAAGATAAAGAATACACTGGCTACAGCGAAGAACTAAAGACTGCGAAGTTTTTGAGTCTCACGAAAGATGATATTGAGTCGATCAATATTCCAGATAAGTGCAAGACGAACGTTGACTATGAGAAGTCTACTGTATATCAGATTCGTCCATTCAAGCTAGGTCAAAAAGTTTTCCCTGTTGGTCTGAAAGCGTTTCGTGTTTCGTTCTGTCAGTATGCAGTCAATTTTCCACCATTGACTGCTAAATTTCTATACGAGAAATTCACTGATCATATCAAGACACAAGAACAGATTAACATCTATGATCCTTCTTCTGGTTGGGGTGGTCGTTTGCTTGGTGCAATGAGTGTCGATGACAATCGTAACATTCACTATATTGGAACTGATCCGAATACTGATCATAATACATCACCAGGTCGAACAAAGTATCACGAGTTTGCTGACTTCTTCAACACGAAAACATATCGTGCTACTGGATTGTATCCAAAGACTCACACATACGAAATCTTTCAGCATGGTTCAGAAGAAATTCACAAAGACGTAAACTTTCAGAAGTATAAGGGTCAACTCGATCTGGTGTTCACTTCACCGCCATACTTTGCGAAAGAGGCATACTCTGAAGATGAAGAACAATCATACAAGAAATTCTCTCAATATGATTTGTGGCGTGATGGATTTTTGCGTAAGACATTAGAAACAGCAGTTGAATGGCTACGTGAAGATCGATATCTATTGTGGAACATTGCTGATGCAGTATTTGACGGTGACATGTTGCCTCTTGAGCAAGATTCGATTGACATTCTTACTTCACTAGGCATGAAGTATCAAGGTAAGATGAAAATGTCACTTGCACAAATGCCGGGTGGTAATCGCATAGATACAGAGACAGGCTTACCGAAAGCAAAAAATTTCTGCAAGGTCAATGGCATGTGGTTGAAATACGAACCAGTGTTCATTTTCTACAAGCCTAAAAAGTAATACCTTTGTTTCTGTTGTAAAGATACAACAATTCTATAATAACCCTTGACTTTCATTGGATCATTTGCTATAATGGTTCTTTGAGTTGAGGGTTATATGCTTAAAGAATTTTCTGAACAAGAGGAAATGCGTTTTCACTACAGTATGATGGACGTGAAAATGGCTATTGAATACCACGGTCTACAAGCCGTGCTTGATTCGTTGTTTTCTGACAACACGTATTCCAAAGATTTGGAAAACTACTTGACAAACATGGTAAAATCATCTAAAATTGTTTCTGTTGAGTGAGAAACCCATGAAATATTCCGTTGAATCTAAAAACATGCTGGCTAAGTTGATGGCTACTGAAAACATCAACATTGTCCACCAAAAACTCGATACTGCCATGTTCGATCCTAAGACTCGAACACTGTATTGCCCTATCTGGACTGATATGTCCAACGAATTGCGTGACCTTTTGCTTGGTCATGAAACTGGTCATGCACTTGAAACGCCCGTAGATGGCTGGCACCATGCCGCATCGGCTCGTGGTGCGAACTATCGTGCCTTTCTGAATGTCGTTGAAGATGCACGAATCGAAAAGAAAATCAAGCGCCGCTACCCTGGTCTGAAACGTTCGTTTCTTCAAGGCTATGCTGAATTGCTTGACCGTGACTTTTTCGGTATTCGAAACACTGATGTAAATACTCTGCCCTTTATTGATCGCCTGAATCTTTACACTAAAGGCGGCGTTACTCTGGGTATTTCTTTTTCTTCTGAAGAAATTGGTCTTGTCAATGAAGTGAATGAATGTGAGACTTGGGAAGATGTTCTTCGTGTGACTGAAAAAGTTTTTGAGTATTCTAAACTTGAACAGCACGAACAAAAAATGATGACCATCAAACTGCCTATGAATGCAGGCGATTCTGGTGATGGTGATAATGAACAATCTTCCGAATCTATGGAAGTTGATTCTATGGATACTGATGGTGCTGAAAAGACTGAACCTAAGTCTGACGCTCAAGATCAAAAAACTATTTCTAGTTCTTCTGAAAATGCCAATGGCAAAGCAACCGATTCGGATGAAGAATCTGAAGGTAATGGTTCGCAAGAAAATGAAGATGCCAAGAGTGGAAATGTTGAATCTAAGCATTCCGATGAAGTGAAAAAAACTGATTCGGAAGATGATTCTGATGAAGAACCCGAAAAAGTTTCGGCTACCATCAATCGTTTCAAACAATCTCGAAACCATGAAGGTGCTCCTTCTATGCTCGATCCTGTTTGCAAAACCGATGATGCATTCCGTATGAATGAACGCCTTCTGGTTCAGAACGGTAGCAAAACTGTTGGTTATGTTTATGCTGAAATGCCTAAGCCTAATCTTGAAAATATCGTTGTGCCGTATAAAGTTGTTCAGAAAAAACTGACTGATTTTTACAGCAAGCAAGATTCATATATTCAAAGTATCATTGACACTGAAGTCAAAGATTTCATGAGTAAAAATGATCGTTATATTTCTCTGCTGGCTAAAGAATTTGAAATGCGTAAAGCCGCAAGCAAATTTGCAAAGGCAAAAATTTCTAGCACTGGTGATCTTGATGTAAATAAGATTTACAAGTATCAAATCGATGAAAATATTTTCAATCGTGTTATGCGTGTTCCGAAAGGTAAATCGCATGGTTTGATTCTGTTGCTGGATTATTCTGGTTCGATGCAATATAATCTTTCTAGTTCGATTGAACAAATTCTTGTTCTCACTATGTTTTGCCGCAAAGTGAATATTCCTTTCATGGTTTATTCGTTCGGTAATGCTGATCGAGTTCGTCAAGAAGAATTTCAACGAAACGCACGTTCTTTTGATATTAAGGCTAATGGTCTTGCCTTGAGTGATGTCGCACTGCGTGAATATCTGAATTCTAACATGTCTAATGCTGAATTCAAAAATGCAATTCGAAACATGGTTGCTTTGAAAAAGTCCTATGCTTCGTATCGTTCTATGACTCGTCCTCTTGTTGAGACTCTTTCGAATACTCCTTTGATTGAATCGATTGTTGCTATGCAACCGATTACTAATGAGTTTCGCAAGAAACACAATCTTGATATTGTGAATTTGATTGTTGTTCATGATGGCGATGCTGATTATGTCAACTCGGTTTATTCTCGTAGCGGTGATTCAAAAACCGTTTATGAAAATCTTGTTGTCACTGATCCCAAGAGTAAATATCAAATCACCTTGAAGGCTGGTTTGAGTTCCCGCCAATATTCTGAAAGTATGCGTGGTGAATTTTTCGAATGGTATCGCCAAACTACTGGTGCGAAAATCTTCGGTTTCTTCCTTATTGAAGGTAGAAATATTGCTAAATCGTCCGTGGTTACTCGTTATTGTGATGAAAAAGGCATGAACGTTATCGGTTCTCCTATGGACACTCGAATCGATGTTTGGTCAGCAAAAAAGTCTGAAGCCGTTAAGGAAAAAGTTGAAAAATTGTTCAAAGATAAATTTTTGATTTCCTACAATGAAGGTTACAATGCATTCTACTTTGTTCCTGGTGGTGATGATCTTGGAATTGATGACGGTGATTTTGAAATTGAAGGTAAAGTTACTGTCGCTAAAGCTAAGACTGCCTTTCTGCGCTACAACAAAAAGCGCCAACTGAACCGTGTGCTTGCATCCAAATTCATTGAAGGTATTGCTGTTGCGTAATGAATACAAAGGTAGTAGTGTATCATTTACGCAACACCTATTGACATTCCCTCCGTTTGTGCTATAATACATGTATTGACTCGATAAAGGTATATTATGTCTCGCCAAGAAACCCGCCAAAAGTTTTTGTCCGTTCTCTCCACTTTCGGTCAGCCTGAATTGACCGTTCAGGATATTCAGGCTCTTTGTGATAAATACAATATCAAATTTCCACAATGGTTTACGAAAGACCCCGACAATCGTGCCAGCCGTGGTGTCTACAAAAACATTATGTTCAGTGCGAATATTCAGCCCGTTGCTGAACCCATTGGTATGATTGCTAAGGTATTGCCCATGACTAAACCCGTTGATACTCCTTCGAATCGTATCACCAATGTGGTGACCGATCTTGAAGTTGAAAATCTGGTTCCTGAAAAATACAAAAACTACGTTCCGTTTGGCAACTTTGATGATCTACTTGCGATTATCAAATCCAATCAATTCTTTCCCATCTTCATCACTGGTCAATCTGGTAACGGTAAGACCATGTCCGTTGAACAAGCCTGTGCCCGTCTTGGTCGTAAATTCATTTGCGTTTCCATGACGCCTGAAACCGATGAAGGTGATTTGCTTGGCAACTATGTTCTGATCAATGGTCAGATGGAATGGCGTGATGGTCCTGTGACTGTTGCGGCTCGCCAAGGTGCTGTTTTGTGTATCGATGAAATCGATTATGGTGCACAAAATCTTTCCGTGTTGCAACGTGTTCTTGAAGGTAAGCCGTTTCTTTTGAAGAAGAAAAACGAAATGGTTGCTCCTGCTGAAGGTTTCACTGTTGTTGCAACTGCGAACACCAAAGGTAAAGGTTCTGAAGATGGTCGTTATATGTTCACCAACGTTTTGAATGAAGCATTCCTTGAACGTTTCTTGAACACGTTCGAACAAGAATGGCCGCCTGTTTCTGTTGAGAAGAAAATCATCACCAAAGAAATTGAAAAGTTTGGTCGCCCTGATCCTGAATTTGCTGAAAAACTTGTGGGTTGGGCTGATGTTATTCGCAAAACCTTCAATGAGGGTGGTTGTGATGAAGTGATTTCCACTCGCCGTCTGGTTCACATTGCAAAATCTTATGGCGTTTATGGTGATCGTATGAAGGCAATCGAAAAATGTCTGAATCGTTTTGATGAAGATACCAAGGTTTCTTTCCTTGATTTGTATGCCAAACTGAACGCTGAAGTTGTTCCTGAGCCTGCCGCCGCAGTGCAAACGACTTCTACCGATGAAATTGCATTCTAATCGGAATGTTTGCTTGATGCCCACTTCGGTGGGCATTTTTACAGGCACAAATAAATCATTACCGCAAAAAAGACTTGCAATTCATATTAAATAGTTATACAATGAGATATCGAGAGAATGACGCACTCTGATATATTTCCTAAATGCGTTACTTTTATTTTATGAGGTTAATTATGAAGAAATCCGTTAAAGAGAAAATGCTTGCTACCCTTAGCAAAACTGATGGCTACAACACGTTTACTGTTGCTCAAGCACGAGCACGTTTCGGTATCAGTAATGTTGCCGCACGGATCAATGAACTACGTGAAGAAGGTTATTCTATTTACACCAACACCAAGACTCTTGAAGATGGTCGTAAGATTTCCTTCTACCGCATGGGTAAGCCAAGCCGTGAAGTTATCTCTGCCGGCTACAAGGCTCTCAAGGCTCAAGGACAAAGTGTTTTTGCCTAAAATTTGCTAGGCTTTTTTTGAGGAGGCGATAAATAATTCATCGTCTCCTCTTTTTTTATGGATGTATTATGGAAATCAAAATTGCAGTTGAAGAACTAAGAAAAAACAAACTGTTTGTTGCAACGCCAATGTATGGCGGCATGAATCACGGACTATTCATGAAGTCGTGTCTTGACTTGCAAGCAATGATGAATCATTACAAGATTGAAACTAAGTTTTCATTCCTGTTCAATGAATCACTTATCACAAGAGCTAGAAATTATTTGGTTGATGAATTTCTGCGCTCTGATGCTACCCACCTTCTTTTTATTGACTCTGACATTCACTACAACCCTCAAGATGTTCTAGCATTGCTTGCACTCGACAAGGATGTTATCGGTGCACCTTACCCTAAGAAGTCAATGAACTGGGCTAACATCGCCGCTGGTGCTAGAAATCACCCTGATCTTGATCCAAAACAACTTGAAACTCTTGTTGGTGAATATGTTTTCAACGTTGTAAAAGGCACAAAACAATTCCAAGTTACTGAACCTCTTGAAGTTATGGAAATCGGAACTGGTTTCATGATGGTCAAGCGTGAGGTGTTCACTAAGTTTGAGGAAGCGTATCCTAAACTCAAATACAAACCTGATCACGTTGGTCAAGCACACTTTGATGGTTCTCGCTACATTCATGCATACTTTGACACTGTGATTGATCCTGTTTCAGAACGTTATCTCTCTGAAGATTACATGTTCTGTCAATGGTGGAGAAACATTGGTGGTCAGATTTACTTGTGTCCATGGATGAAAACACAACACATTGGTACCTATGCATTCACTGGTGATATGCCTAAGGTCGCAGAACTTACTGGGAGACTATAATGAGATTTGAAAACTATGGCGTTGACGAGCCAACAACCAAGACTATGGAACCTGAGCCTGATGGTCGAATTGAACCAATCTTTCTGATTGATAATGATGGTGATAAAATGATCACGATCTCTGCAAATGATTTGTTAGATACTATTGAGATTTCTCTCAACGATGATATTCTCAAGTCTCAATATGATGAGAGTCCTGGCAGAAAGTATGACTTCGGAAAACTTGAGTATGGTCTGATTCCGCCTCTTGCACTTCGTGAAATGGTCGCAGTGCTGACAAAAGGTGCTCAAAAATATGAGCGTGATAATTGGCAACTTGTTCCTGATTCCAAGCGCAGATATTTTGATGCACTTCAGCGTCATCTTTGGGACTGGAAAGCAGGTGAACAAAACGATCCAGAAACTGGACTGCATCACCTAGCACATGCATTGTGCAATCTCATGTTTCTCTATGAACATGATGTCAAGTATTCCGTTGACAAATAATAGAGTGTGTTATAATTGAATTTTGGAGTATATTATGAAGCTATCTAATGAAACCCTTTCTGTTTTGAAAAACTTTGGCAACATCAACCAAGGCATTTATTTCAAAAAGGGCACCACACTTAAAACTGTGTCTGCCCACAAAAACATTCTTGCTGAAACTACGATCACCGAGGATATTCCTACCAACTTCGGTGTCTACGATTTGAACAATTTCTTGTCTGTCGTTTCACTTCACAAAGATGACCCATCTTTTGAGTTTGACTCTAAACATGTTGTCATCGTTGGTAACAATGGTCGTTCGAAAATCAAGTATCGTTTTTGTGAGCCAACGATGATTGTCGTTCCACCAGATAAATCTATCTCGATGCCTGATCCTGAGATTTCTTTTACGCTTAGTGCAGAAGATTACAACTGGATTCTTCGTGCCGCCGCTGTTCTTTCTTCGCCTCAAATCGCAGTTGAATCTGACGGCACTAAGGTCAGCATCATCACTCTTGATATGTTGAATGATTCTGCTCACACTGATGCTCTTGAAATCGGTGCAGGCAACGGTGACGTTTATCGCATGGTGTTCAAGACTGAAAACATCAACAAACTTCTTGAAGGTTCGTATGATGTGAAGATTTCATCTAAAGGTGTTTCTCACTTCTCAAATAAAAAGATTCCACTACAGTATTGGATCACCACAGAAGCAGGGTCTAAGTTTCAAAAATCAGAGTGAAAATGAACGCTCGTAGAAACTTTCTAAAAGGTCTGGGTTTATCAGGCCTTTTTTTAGCTGGTGTTGAAGGTTATAGACAAGCTAAAGAAAAGATTGTCTATAAACAAGATGAACTACCAACGGAAGAACTAGAAGCACAACTCAATACAAAACCAGTATTGCAGTTGTCTGCTACTTATGGTGAAGAACTGCCACCTCAGAAATACTACGGAACAAATTACATCATTACTGGTCTCGGTCCAAACTATAAACCAGGTACCGAGGTAAAAATTGATGTGCAAATTGTTCCTGGTCCTGATGGTAAACTATACGTCAAAGAGAATGACACTTGGCGTAAAATCTGATACAATGTCTTTTTATATTATGGAGAATCGTGATGGAACATCTTTTGTGGACTGAAAAATATCGTCCTAAAACTATTGAGAATTGTATTCTTCCTGAACGGCTGAAGAAGCCCTTTCAAGAATACGTGAACCAGAAAAACATTCCTAATCTTCTGCTTGCTGGTGGTGCAGGTGTCGGTAAGACAACTGTTGCGAAAGCAATGTGTGAAGAAATCGGATGTGACTATATTGTCATTAACGGTTCTGATGAATCTGGTATCGATACTTTCCGAAACAAGATCAAGAACTATGCATCAAGCATGTCTCTTTCTGGTGGTCGTAAAGTCATCATTATCGATGAAGCTGATTACTTGAATCCGAATTCAACTCAGCCAGCTTTGCGTAATGCAATTGAAGAATTTGCAAGCAATTGTTCATTCATCTTCACTTGTAATTACAAGACACGAATCATCGAGCCACTTCATTCTCGTTGTGCTGTGATTGATTTCGGCATGAAGAATGGTGAGAAAGCATCTATGGCTACTCAATTCTTCAAGCGAATTCAGTCTATTTTGCAGAATGAAGAAGTTGAATTTGATAACTCTGTTGTCGCAGAACTTGTCAAAAAACACTTTCCTGACTTTCGGCGTGTCATCAACGAACTGCAACGATACTCTCAATTCGGTAAAATCGATACTGGTGTTCTTGCACAAATCGGCGATGTTGCAATCAATGAAATCGTAGGATACATCAAAGACAAAGACTTCGGTGCTATTCGTAAATGGGTCGGTTCGTCTGACGTAGATGCGAATATTCTGTTCCGTAAGCTCTATGATGCACTCTATGACGTTCTCAAGCCTCAGTCTATTCCTCAAGCTGTTCTGATCATTGCTGATTATCAATATAAGAACGCTTTTGTTGCTGATCCTGAGATTAATATTGTTGCTTGCCTGACAGAACTGATGATCGGAGTTGAATTCAAATGACACCGTTCGACTTCGTAAATCAGATTATGCAAGGCAAGAAGCAACTGATTGTAGACGAGTTGACTGAAAAAGAGTATGTTCCTTTTATTGTAAATAAGACTCTCTCGTATCATAAAGATTGTCTGATGTATGTGAATGAGATGAACAAGCGTCATTTCATTGATAAAAAGCTACAGTATGATTTTTTGATAAATACAATCAGGTCTAGGAAAAGACCATTCATCAAGTGGGCAAAATCTGAAAAAAGTGAAGATTTAGAATGCATCAAGCAAATCTACGGATTTTCAGACAAAAAAGCATATGATGCCTTGCGCCTTCTAAACGATGAACAAATCCAAGAATTAAAAGAAAAAACCGATATCGGTGGATTAAGGAAATGAGATGGTTGATTTGTCAAACTTCGTTGAAGTAAAATTAAAAGAGCAAGATGATTTTTTGAAAGTTCGTGAGACATTGACCAGAATTGGAGTTTCTTCTCGTAAAGATAAGACTCTCTTTCAGTCATGTCATATCTTGCACAAACAAGGCGTTTACTACATTGTCCACTTTAAAGAACTTTTCGCATTGGATGGAAAAGATACTAATTTTGATGATAGTGATGTTTCAAGACGAAATGCGATTGCAAAACTTCTTGAAGAATGGGGATTAGTTAAAATCGTTAATCCTGATATCATGAAAGACAAGATTGCACCTTTGCATCAAATTAAGATTATTTCTTTCAAAGAAAAAGACGAATGGCAGTTAGTGCCGAAATATAACATTGGCGTAAAAAAATAATATGACGGCAGTTTATTATGAAAAAGGAAAAGAAAACAGCGGCGAAAGTCGTAAAACTTCGCAATCTCTACACTGGAGATATTGTGTTCACGGATAAATATAATACGCCTGCATCTTCTGATGGGGCTACGTTTATTCCTGTGTATTCTGAAACGAATCCGCAACGTATATATCTGGTAAATAAACAAGCCTTCGTGGTTGTTACAGATAAGTAAGATTCTCATCGGGATGGGAACCAGCATGCCTGTGAAGGCTGGTTAAATATCCACAGGTGCCAATTCACCCTACCTTAGGGCTGTTTGACGTTACAGTAAAAGGCGTCCGAGAAATTTCACTGTCACTCGTTAGTTGACCCAGTATAAAGTAAGCTGGATGATATGCCTTCGGGATATCAATTTCATTAACTCGCTTTTTAGGAGATTTTTATGACACAATTATCACTTGGTCGTATTGACTTTGGACCTTTGGTCCCATCAACTGTTGGTTTTGATCGTTTGTTCAGCGCAATTGAAGCACTCGAAAAAACCACATCAACATATCCCCCACACAATATCATTAAGATTGACGATAATCGCTATGTCGTTGAAATGGCTATTGCTGGATTCACAAAAGATGATGTTGATATTGAATTGAATGATGGAACTCTTATTATTCGTGGAGAACGAAAGACTAAAGAAGATGTAAACTATCTTTACTGTGGAATCGCTAAACGAAATTTCACTAAGTCAATTCGTTTGATTGACACTATTGAAGTTCGTGGTGCTGAATTTAAGGATGGTATTCTTAAAATTGGTCTTGAGAATGTAATTCCAGACCACAAAAAGCCTCGCAAGATCGATATCGGTAATGAAATTAAATTTACCGAACCTCAACTATTGACGGAAAGATTGTAAGCGATGAGGGGATGTTTACCGCATCCCCTTTTTTAATCTGTTATAATGAACATAAAGTGAAAGTATTGAAATGAAAATTGCTATTTGTTCGGATGTCCATTTAGAGTTTGGACCAATCTCTCTAGAGAATACAGAAAACGCTGACTTGCTTATCTTGTCTGGCGACATTTGCGTTGTCAAAGATTTGGCAGAACGTGATTCATATAATTTGAGAGGTGATCATGACAAATCTAATAACTTCCATGCGTTCTTTCAAGAATGCTGTGCTAGGTTTCCTCATGTGGTCTACATCATGGGGAACCATGAACATTATCACGGTGATTTCAGCACTTCTGCTAGAGATATTCGTGATCGTCTTGGTTATTTGTCTAATCTGCACTTCTTAGAAAAGGAAAGTGTTATGATCAACGACATCTTGTTCATTGGTGGCACACTTTGGACTGATATGAACAAGGAAGACCCGGTCACTCTTTCACACATTCGTGATATGATGAATGATTATAAAATAATTCAGGATTCTTCGGAAACGGTCAATTACAGGACTTACATTAGCAAGGACAAGCCCGTAGGTGTTACTGATCATCAATGGCTCAACGAGACTCCTTTAGATGATCGTGTTACCACTGTCTTTAAACAACGTCCTGCTCGATTTTCTCCACAGAAGTCTGTAGAGGAACACAAGGCTATGCTCACCTTTATTAAGGATGAAATTGCTAAAATCGATTCTGAAACAAAAGTTGTTGTTGTTGGACATCATTCTCCTTCTAAGATGTCAACTAAGCCTCGATATGAAAAAAATGTGCTAGTGAATGGCGCATACAGTTCGGATTTATCTGAATTTATTTTAGATCATCCTCAAATCAAATTGTGGACTCACGGACACACTCATAACGAATTCGATTACATGATTGGTTCTACTAGAATCGTATGCAATCCTCGTGGCTATCACTTGTATGAAGAACAAGCTGATTTATTTAAATTGAAATTTTTGGAGATATAATTTTGAAAACTACCCCCACATTTAAAATTCCTAAGTATGTCAAGCGCCGCATGGCAACTATCGTTGATAGTAATGCTCGACATCAATATAAAAACATGATGATTCAAGGAATTCTTCATGGTAACATTACGATTGCTCCAAAAGAAAAGAAGGGCAAAAACAAATCAATGGTTGAAGTAACTGATTGAGAATGAAGAAAAAATTCATTGATGCATATATGAAAACTGCTGAGGTGTTCGCAGAATTATCCTCGGCAGTTAAACTTCATGTTGGTGCGATTATTGTAAAAGATGATCGCATCATTTCTATTGGTTACAATGGAACACCTTCAGGTTGGGATAACAATTGTGAATTTAAAGTCTATCATAATCCAAACATAGAAGATTTGCATTATGATGAAATAGATTTGCAGTATCCTTATTCGGAGCAACAACTACCTAAAGATTCTAATGTTTGGAGAAATTATAGACTTGAGAGTAAGCCTGAGGTTCTTCATGCCGAAACAAATGCGATAGCTAAATTAGCTAAGTCATCTGAAAGTGGCAATAACGCTATACTATTTGTTACTCATGCACCTTGTCTTAATTGTGCAAAGTTAGTATATCAGTCAGGTATCAACACTGTATATTATCGCAACACTTACAGAAGTATTGATGGAATTAATTTTCTAGAAAAATGTGGAGTGAAGGTAGAACGAGTATGATAGAAAAAACATACATCGCCAACGTGGTTGACATCTGTGAAAACGGTGATGCTATTTTAGAATTGCCGAAAGAATTATTGGATGAATTGGGTTGGAAAGAGAACGACACTATAAATATTGATAATAGGGATGGCTCTATTATTTTATCTAAGGTGATGAATGGCGAAATTAAGACAACCTAAAATTGATACTGAATCAAGTGATTATTTTGCAAATACTTCCAACCGATCAGCTACAAACGCACTCAAACTCAAACTTGATCATTTAAAAACATTTGATCCACTAACAGAAAACCAACGAAAATTCTTTGAAGCATACAAGCGAGGCGATTACTTCATTGCATTGCATGGAGTTGCAGGAACAGGTAAAACTTTCTGCGCCATGTATAAAGCACTTGAAGAAGTCATGGATAAATCTAATCCATTCGCAAAAATAATTGTTGTTCGTTCAGCAGTTCAAAGCCGAGAAGTCGGACACTTGCCTGGTGACATTTCAGAGAAAATGGAAATCTATCAACAACCATATCGTCAGATTTGCGAAACACTTTTTGGTCGCAAAGATGCATGGGATAGATTAGAAGAACAAGGTTATGTAGAATTTATTTCAACATCTTTCATTCGTGGTATGTCATTTGACGATGCAATTATTATCGTTGATGAAATGCAGAACATGACATTTGAAGAAATCGATACTGTTATGACTCGTGTTGGTTATCGTTCAAAGATCATTTGGTGCGGTGATTATCGTCAAACAGATTTGAACAAAAGAAAGAATGATGTTTCTGGTATTCTAAAATTCTTTGATGTTGCCCATCACATGAAAGCATTTACTAGATTTGAATTTACCCCAGATGATATCGTTCGTTCTTCTCTAGTGAAAGATTATATTTTAGCGAAACTTCAATATGAAGATAATTTAGAGGATAAGAGAAATGTTAGTTCTACCTGATGATATGATTGGTAAGCACGTAGGCTTTACGTGTTCAACATTTGATTTGCTTCATGCTGGACACATTCTTATGCTTGCTGAAGCTAAAACAATTTGCGACTACTTGATTGTGGGATTGCAAAATGATCCCACGATTGATCGACCTGGCGAGAAAAATAAACCAGTTCAGTCAATTGTTGAAAGATATGTTCAACTTCAAGCAGTAAAGTTTGTTGATGAAATCATTGTATACAACACAGAAAAAGACCTTGAAGATTTGCTGATGTTCTTACCATTCAATGTTAGAATCATCGGTGAAGAATATGAAGGCAAAGAATTCACAGGTAAGCACATTTGTGATGAACGTGGAGTAAAAGTGTGGTATAATTCTCGTAAGCATCGCTTTAGTTCTAGCGAATTGAGAAAAAGAACTTATCTATCTGAGTTGAATAAAGAAAGTAAGTATGAGTAAAACATTTACAGATGTTATGATGTTCATGAAAGCTGTTGATCAGACATGCGGCATCGATAACGAAAGCCAAGCATCATTGTATCGCAAATTGATCGTTGAAGAATTTTGGGAATTCAAAGCGGCGTTTGACGCTAAAGATGATGTTGAGCAGATTGATGCATGTTTCGATATGATTTGGGTTATCATTGGATTCATGCATTCTCGTGGATGGAACTGTGATGCTATTTGGGATGAAGGTGCAAAGAGTAATCTTGCAAAAATTGATTCTAAGACTGGTAAAGTTTTGAAGCGAGAAGATGGGAAAGTTATGAAGCCTGAAGGATGGAAACCTCCAGACTTCAGTAAGTTTCTTAAATGATGAAGATAGTTAAATACAATTGAGTTTTCTTCTTAATTGATGTATACTATGACTAAGTATTGATAAGCACTCGATGCTAATTTTTTTTAAAGGAGAAAATATATGTTAACCGTAGGTAATAAGTTACCCTCATTCGTTATTACTGGTGTTCGTCCAGGACAACCAGAAGATGCATTCTTCGAAATTACAGAAAATAGTTTCGCCAAACAGTGGAAAGTAATCGTCTACTACCCAAAAGATTTCACATTTGTGTGTCCTACAGAAATCGTTGCCTACGACAAGTTGGCCAGCGACTTTGCTGACCGTGATGCAGTATTGCTCACTGGTAGCACAGACAATGAGTTCTGTAAGGTTGCTTGGCAAAATGCACATCCTGATTTGAAGAAGATCAAACACATTCAATTCGCTGACACTGCTCGTGAATGGGATCGTTCTCTGATTCAACAACTCGGCGTGTTCTATGAGCCAGCTGGTGCCGCACTTCGTGCAACATTCATTGTTGACCCTGATAACGTTATCCAGCACGTTACCGTCAACAACTTGAATGTTGGTCGTAGCCCAGAAGAAACTCTGCGTGTTCTCGATGCACTTCAAACTGGTGAACTTTGTGCATGTAATCGTGCAGTTGGTGGGGAGACTCTCTAATGTCATTCATCGAGCAAGTCAAAAATGCCTTGCCTGATTACGCAAAGGACACTAAGCTAAATCTTGATGCTGTCCTTTTGCGTAGTAAGTTGGATGCTGATGTGGCTATGGGTTGTGCTGTAGCCGCACTAGCCGCAACAGGTAACGGTAAACTAGTTAGTTTAATTCTTGCTGAAGCGCCTGTGCATGCTGAATCAGCTATGACTGCCGCAAGCATCATGGCACAGAACAACGTATGGTATCCTTATGTTGAAATGGCTGATGATGCTCAACTAAAAGGCTTGCCAGCACAGTTGCGAATGAATGCTATCGCTACACATGGCGGAACTACTAAAGCAAATTTTGAAGCATTCAGTCTTGCCGCAAGCATTGTAGGTAAGTGTCATTTTTGTGTTAAGGCACATTACGATACACTCAAGAAGGAAGGCTACACTGTAGAACAACTTCGTGATATTGGTCGTATCGCCGCAGTTATGAATAGTGTTGCAAAGGTATTGAATAGTTAAATGTCATTCTTAGTCCATAACCTTCCCCCAATTCAATGCTATGTTCGCAAAGAATTTCTTTATGATTTTGAAAAAGGTCATGGAGAACTAGAGCCATGCATTTGGATGACTTTGAAGTGTATTAAAGGGCAAGCATTTCGTATTGAAGCACTATTGCCTAACTACGGTGCGCTTTATGATAAACTACCTTTGCATGCTTTTGTTTGGCGGCAAGATTATGCTAAAGACAAACAATTGCCGCTAGATTACTTGCAAATATGGGACTGTTTGAGTTATAATTTCACTGTGATTGAAAAAGATAATCTTAGACTTCTGAAGTGCAAGTTTCTAGACAAGAGCAGAGAGTGGCACTTTGGTGAGTATATGTTTACTGTTGATTTTTGTCAGAACGATCCTGGATATCTGAACACTGGTTTTAGTGAAACTGCTGAAGAACACAAAAGCTACAACTTCATTAAACTAGATAATGGTCAGTTTGCGGCTCAGCCAAATAACAAGACTTTGTTCTATGATGCATCTTTGACTGTTCCTGAATTTAAAACACCAGACTTTAAAATCGCAACGAAATTGTATTCTGTAGAAAAATTTAACAAACATTCTGCCAGAAACAATAACAACTTTTTTTATGACTTTGAGGAAAGAAAACTATGAATATTCGTGAAATCGCTAAGAAACTCGCCGTTGAGAATCATCTTCCTCGTGCAGAAAAGTATGATCTTTTCTTGCGTGAGTTTGACAAATCGGTTGAGGTTCTTGGATTGGTTCAAGACCCTACCGTCAATCTTAAGGATTTTGAAGGCAGGGAAATGCTGATCCCTAAGCGTTGGGTAACCATTGGAGTTCTTCCAGAAAGCACAAAGGTACCTGCATGACTATCAAATTAATTACATTGAAAACTACCCAAACAATCTTGGGTAAAGTTGAAGAAACTTCACTTGAGTATACTATCAAGGAGCCAGTTCAAGTTATTGTTCAACCAACAAAAGAAGGTCCAATGATGGGTTTCGCACCATTCTTGGAGTTTAGCAACGAATTCAAGCAAGGCATTCGAATTGCTAAACATGATGTTCTTTGTGTAACTACGCCTGTTGTTGAGTTGCAAAATCAGTATAATCAAGTATTTGGTGCAGGAATTCAAATTGCATCTTCAATCCCACGACTATAAATGAGTTAATGAGTAGATATTACACAAACGTTACAGTTTACGGTAGCAGTATCCTCTACCGAGGTGTAAAAGATGGCCGGAGAGTAAAGATGAAAGTCCAATACTCTCCGACTTTGTTTTTGCCTGCTAAAAAGAAAACCGATTGGACAAACTTGTATGGCGAACCACTTGAGCCAATGAAGTTTGAGACTATGCGTGAGGCAAGAGATTTCATCAAGCGATATGGTGAAGTTGAGAATTTCAATATCTATGGCAACACTCGCTATGAGTATGCATTCATCGCAGAAAATCATCCAGAAGAAAACATCGATTGGAATCTAGAGGACCTTTGCATTGGTAATCTAGATATTGAGGTCGGCTCTGAAAATGGTTTCCCAGAACCTAAATATGCTAATGAACCTCTGACTGCAATCACGATTCATCTTTCATCGACAAACAAATATCATGTGTTCGCATGCGGCGACTATGTTCTGCATCGTGACGATATTGAATACACAAAATGTGATGACGAATATCACCTCATCAAAGCATTCTTGCGTCTATGGAAAGAATATTATCCTGATGTGTTGACTGGTTGGAACGTCAAAGGTTTTGATATTCCCTATCTTGTTAATCGTATTTCCAAACTATTGGGTGAAGATGTTGCGAAAGAAATGTCGCCTTGGAATATCGTAAATCAAAGAGAGGAAACATTCTATGGCAAGTCAATTCCTACGTTTGACCTTTATGGCATCTGTGTGCTTGATTATCTACAACTGTTCAGAAAATACGCACCAAACTATTCTCAAGAATCATACCGACTCGACCATATCGCACAAGTTGAAGGTGTAGGTGAAAAAGTTTCGTATGAAGAATATGAAAACTTGTTTGATCTCTACAAGAAAAATCACCAGAAATTTATTGAGTATAACATCAAAGACGTTGAGCTTGTATTCAAGCTGAATGCAAAAGGTAAACTTATTGACATGGCATTGACTCTTGCCTATGACAATAAAGTTAACTTTGACGATGTGTTTGCTCAAGTTACAATGTGGGATGCAATTACTTTCAATCATCTTTCAAAGAAGAATATTGCTATCCCACAAAAGAAAGAATCACAAAAAGATTCTGCATATGAAGGCGCATACGTCAAAGACCCTCAGATTGGCATGTTCAATTGGGTCGCATCGTTTGACTTGAACAGTCTGTATCCGCACTTGATTATGCAATACAACATCAGTCCTGAAACATTGATTGAGCATTACAACTATACCGATGAAATGAAGCAAATCAAATTGCAAGGTATTAGTGTTGATGCTATGCTGAAAAAAGAAATCGATCTTTCTAGTCTGAAAAATACAACGATGACTCCAAACGGTCAGTTTTTCCGAACTGACATTCAAGGCTTCTTGCCTGAAATCATGGAGAAGATGTATAACGGTCGTGTTGTTTACAAGAAGAAAATGCTTGAAGCGCAACAGAATTATGAGAATGCAAAGACTGCACAAGAGAAACGTGAATATTCAAATCTAGTTTCTCGTTACAATAACTTGCAACTCGCAAAGAAAGTTGGTCTTAATTCAGCGTATGGTGCGTTGGGTAATCAGTATTTCCGTTTCTTTGATACACGACAAGCAGAGGGCATTACTCTTGCTGGTCAATTGTCTATTCGTTGGATTGAAAGTAAAATCAATGAATACATGAACAAACTACTAAAAACGGATAGTGATTATGTTATCGCCTCAGACACAGATTCGATTTATCTCAACCTTGGTCCACTGGTTGAAAAAGTGTATGGTGCTGGAGGCACTGTACCGCTCTCAGGAGAAAAAGTCATCGCTTTCATGGATAAAATCTGTGAGGAGAAGATTCAACCATATATTGATCAGAGTTATCAGGAACTCTCTCATTATGTTCATGCGTATGCCCAAAAAATGAGAATGAAGCGTGAAGTTCTTGCAGACAAAGCAATTTGGACAGCAAAGAAGCGATATATTCTTAATGTCTATAATTCCGAAGGAGTGCAGTATGCAGAACCGAAGCTAAAAATCTCTGGTATCGAAGCAGTTAAGTCATCGACACCATCAGCTTGCCGAACAAAAATTAAAGAAGCATTGAAGATTATCATTAAAGGAACTGAATCTGAGGTTCAAGACTATATTGAAAAATTCCGTGAAGAATTTTATAAGTTGCCGGCAGAAGATATTTCTTTCCCAAGATCAATTAATGGTCTGAAAGAATATGGCGATAGTAAAACTGTCTATAAGAAAGGCACGCCAATTCATGTTCGAGGTGCGTTGATTCACAATCACAACATTGATATCATGAAGATTGGCAAGACTTCTCAAAAGATTCAGGAAGGCGAGAAGATTAAGTTCATTTATCTGAGAGAACCTAATCCATTACAGACTGATGTTATTTCCTTTTTGAGCCGCATACCTAAAGAATTTGACATAGATAAGTATATCGACTACAATACACAATTTGAAAAATCATTCGTTGATCCATTGAGAACAATTCTCAACTGTATCAATTGGAAGCCAGAGAAAGTTAATTCACTCGAAAGTTTCTTTGGTTAATAACAGGAGTTTATTTTATGAGTTTGCTTGATAAAATCAAAAAGAATAGCACGATCAAAGATGCCGCTATTCTATCTAAATCTAAGTTTTTCACCGATAAGGACATGATTCCAACATCTATTCCTATGGTGAACGTTGCGTTGTCGGGTCGCCTTGATGGCGGTCTTACTCCTGGTCTTACTATGTGGGCAGGTCCATCAAAGCACTTTAAGACAGCATTTTCTTTGTTGATGGCTAAATCTTACATGGAGAAATACGATGAATCGGTTCTTCTCTTTTATGACTCTGAGTTTGGCACGCCTCAGTCTTACTTTGATACTTTCGGTATCGATACTGGACGGGTGCTCCATACTCCTATTACAGACATTGAACAATTGAAGTTTGATATCATGAATCAACTGCAAAACATTGAGCGTGGTGAACGTGTCATGATTGTGATTGATTCTATCGGTAATCTTGCTTCAAAGAAAGAAGTTGAAGATGCACTTGATCAGAAGTCTGTTGCTGATATGTCTCGTGCAAAACAAGTCAAGTCTTTGTTCCGTATGGTCACACCACACTTGACGATGAAAGACATTCCAATGGTTGTTGTGAATCACACATACAAAGAAATTGGTATGTTCCCTAAAGATATCGTTGGTGGTGGCACTGGTTCTTACTACTCTGCTGATAACATCTTCATTCTTGGTCGCCAACAAGAAAAAGATGGAACTGAAATCACTGGTTACAACTTCATCATTAACGTTGAGAAGTCTCGTTATGTGAAAGAAAAGTCAAAGATTCCTGTGAATGTTTCTTTCGATGGTGGTATCAATAAGTGGTCTGGTCTACTTGATGTTGCACTTGAGTCTGGTCATGTTGTAAAGCCAAGCAACGGTTGGTATGCAAAGGTGAATCAATCCACTGGTGAGATTGGTGATAAGAAACGCTACAATGATACTCAACAAGAAGTTTTCTGGAAAGATATTCTTGCAGATAAATCATTTCATCAATTCGTGAAAGAGAAATATGAGATTGCTTTTGGAAACATTATGGGAAAAGATAGCGTTTTGGAAGAAACCGAAGATGCTTGAAGAAAATGTTGATTACTCATTTGTTAACTTTGAAGATACCGATTTAACAGGAATCGTTCTACTCAAAGAACCATTTGATGGTGTTGTATACCATTATGGTAGAGCAAGAGTAGTTGAGCAAGGAGAGTTAGCCAAATTAGAGTTTGGCTATACTATCGTATCTCCAGGTAAACATGACCCTGATGAGTTGCAAAAGAACGAAGAATTTCATACAATGATGGGTGACATACTCACATTAATCTTACAAGAAAGAGCGCCACAAGATGAATCGGTTAGAACAGACGATTTTGAAGAACCTGATTTACAATGAAGAATTTACTCGTAAAGTTTTGCCTTTCATTCGTGCAGATTATTTTGCCAATCAATCAGAAAGAAACGTATTCAAAGAGATATTTGCATTCGTTAATGAATATAAAACTCTACCGACAAATGAAGCGCTCATAATCAACTTCACCGAATCGAAGAATCATTCTGAACCAGAAGTTCGTGATGCACTTCAGTTGTTGCAAGAGTTGAATAAGCAAAAAGATGAGCCTACAGAAATCAAATGGCTAACGACTCAGACTGAAAAGTTTTGTCAAGACAAGGCAATCTACAATGCAATCATGGAGTCTGTTCAGATTCTCGATGATAAGCAATCTGGAAAATCAAAAGGTGAAATCCCCAAACTTCTCAGTGATGCTTTGGGTGTTTCTTTTGATCAGCACATTGGTCATGATTACTTGAATGATTTCGATTCTCGATATGATTTCTATCACAAAACTGAAAAACGAATTCAGTTTGATCTTGATTTGTTCAACAAGATCACCAAAGGTGGTCTGCCTGTCAAAACTTTGAACATCGCTCTTGCTGGCACTGGTGTTGGTAAGTCGTTGTTCATGTGTCACGTTGCCGCATCTTGTTTGTCTCAAGGTCATAACGTTCTGTATATCACCATGGAAATGGCTGAAGAACGTATCGCTGAACGTATCGATGCGAATCTTTTGAATGTTGAACTTGGTGAACTTCATACGATGACGAAAGAAGATTACACCAGAAAATTCAATTCGTTGACAAACAAGGTTCAGGGTAAACTTATCATCAAAGAGTATCCAACTGCATCTGCATCTGTGATGCACTTCCGTGCTTTGTTGCAAGACCTTGCATTGAAGAAGAACTTCAAACCTGATATCATCTTCATTGACTATCTGAATATCTGTTCATCGGCTAGAATCAAACAAGGCGCAAACGTCAATTCGTATTCATACATCAAAGCTATTGCAGAAGAACTGCGTGGTCTTGCTGTTGAATGTGGATTGCCGATTGTTTCTGCGACACAAACTACTCGTAGTGGTTTCACAAATACTGATCCTGGTCTTGAAGATACATCAGAATCGTTCGGTTTGCCTGCAACTGCTGACTTTATGTTTGCTCTTGTTACTTCTGAAGAACTTGAACAATTGAATCAAATCGTTGTGAAACAGTTGAAGAATCGTTATGGTGATCCAAATATGCACAAGAGATTCGTTGTCGGTATTGATCGATCAAAGATGAAACTGTATGACGTTGAAGATTCTGCACAAACATTGTCTGATTCTGGTGCTCAAGATGACACTCCACCATTGAATACGTTCGGTAATCGTGAAGGCAACAAGTTTAATCGTAACTTCTCAGGACTGAAAATTTAATATAGCTGCCGAAGCATAAATAAGAGATTAATATCTTATTGGAGAGCATATGGCAGCATCAGAAGGTGTAGATTTAGAGTGGGCTATTGTTGAGACTGCAAGACGCCAGAAACCAACAAAAAACTACTCTGCAAAAATCAAAGCACAAGCAGACAAATGTGTAGCACATATCATAAAAGCAGTAGGCAACAAGTTTGAAATCTATCATTCAGACGAAGATGTTCCTGGCATAGGAAGCATTTACGCAAAGCCTGAACCTAAGACTGATATAGTTATTTTTGCTAAAGGCAAAAAATATTTTGTGTCAGTTAAAATGGAAGGTGGCATTCAACTTGCATCTGGTCAAGGTGCGTCAACTGCTGAACTTTTTGAAGCGGCGGCTGGTGGACTCAAAAGCACAAAGAATGCCGCTGTTCTTAAATCAATCATCAAATCATTGAAAACAATGCCAACTAGATTGTTGTCTGAGTCTAACTTTCAAAGAATCATGGACGAAGGCAACGAAAAAGTTATCAACGAATTCATCAAAAAAGGCAAGATCATTCAGGACAAAAGCTATGAATATTGGCTTGAAAATAATAAACCTGAATTGATGGCAGCTTTGTTAAAGTATATCAAGACAAACGAAGAATTTTTCGATGCATTAATTTATGAAGCAATGACTGGCGAAAAGACATTGAAATCATTTCCAGGCGCAGTGGCTAACTCAATCATATCACCATCAGGGTTCTATATGATTGATGCTAAGTATGTTCAGAAAATCAAACCTAAAATCAAAATGGATTTGAGAGCAAAATCAAGAGGTGGAATTTCGAGTGTTGCTTTTAGAATCGAAACTAAAGGTAGTGTATGAATTTTACAAAATTTCTAACAGAATCAGTTAAGAAAGATAAGAACGTTCACTTAGAGCATTTAGAAGATGAAGTTCTAAATCGTGGTGTTGCAGGCGCTCGTGATGCAATTAACTTTTTGCAATCGTTGCGTGATATGCTTGCAGGAAGTGCAAAAACTAAAGTCAATCTCACTACAAAGTGGGATGGTGCACCCGCAGTTTTTTGTGGCATCAATCCTGAGAACGATAAGTTTTTCGTTGCAACAAAAGGTATCTTCAACAAAGATGCGAAGTTGAACTATACCGAAGATGATATCGATAACAATCATCCTTCCGAAGGTTTAAACAAAAAACTAAAAGTTGCGCTTGCGTATCTTCCTAAGTTGGGCATCAAAGGTATTCTTCAGGGTGACATGATGTTCACTCATGAAGATTTAAAAACTGAAACAATTGATGGTCAGAGCTATTTGGTATTTCAGCCAAATACAATTGTGTATGCTGTTCCTACTGATTCAAAGTTAGCAAGAACAATGTTAGCCGCAAAGATGGGTATTGTATTTCACACATCATATACTGGCAAAACAATCGAGTCATTGAAATCTTCATTCAATATTGACATCAATAATTTGAATCAGACGAAAGATGTTTGGTTTCGTGATGCATATTTTGTAGATGCATCTGGCACTGCAACATTTACCGAAGAAGAAACTAAACAAATCACCTCACACCTATCTCAAGCTGGCAATATTTTTAGGCAAATCAACTCCTTAGTATTGAATAATATTGCACTATCTGATACAATATCAGTTCAAATTAAGACATTCAACAATACAAAAGTTCGTGCAGGCGAAAAGATCACTGACGTTAATCGTCACACTAGAGAATTGGTTGCTTGGGTTGAAGCTAAGTTGAACAAAGAAATTGCTGATGCTAAGAAAGAAGAAACAAAGAAAAAGAGAATTGCAGAAAAGACTCAATTGATGCGTTTCTATAAGAATGGTGCAGGTGACTTAGCTAAAATTTTCGAGTTGCAAAATAAGATTGTTGATGCAAAGTTGATGATTGTTAAAAAGCTACAGCAACTAAGACAAGTTACTGGAACGTTCATCAAAACTGATGATGGCTTCAAAGTGACGAATCCAGAAGGGTTTGTTGCAGTTGATAAGATCAAAGGTAATGCTGTTAAGTTGATTGATCGATTAGAATTCAGTCATCAAAACTTCAATGCTCAGAAAAATTGGGACAAGTAATGGCATATGATATCAATAAAGTGATTGCAGAATATAGTGATGATGATTTCGGTTTTTCTACGTTATCAGAAGAAGAATACAATTCTGTAATTGCAGAGAAAGAAGAAACTGTTGAAGAATATAAAGAAAGACTTCAGCAAGTCGAAAAGATTATCATGCCATTTCTTACGAATCTATTGAAAACTGCTGATCAGCCAATCATCAAGTGGCCTAATCGTAAAGAAATTTTAGAAAAACAAATAGAAAAAATTCTAACTCTTACAAGAGGTTGACATGCATAGTTTTAAAACATTTGTCGATTTGAATGAAGCATCCTATGCTGGTAACATCGGCATCATGGAATTGATCAAATTCAAACAAAAAGCATCACCAGAACAAAAGAAGCAATTCGATAAACACGTTGCCGACAAGAAACATCAAGAAGCGTGGAAACTAGTGCAAGATGTTACAGGTGTCAAACTACATAAGAGTGTGCATGAAGAACAAGAGTTTGTTTCAAAAGCAGGCGCTGGTGAAGATGGTAGACCAGAACTATTGAAGAATTATCAAACAGTTACACCTGGACAGCCTGTAGGATCATTACCGCAACAAAAGAAAAAACCGAACTAAGTATATTAACAATTGGAGTTTATTATGAAAGATTTGATTATTGGTTGTTCAACCAACTATGATTGGTCGAAGTTAAAATATTGGATTAATTCCATCAACAAGTCAGGATTCACTGGTCATAAAGTCATGATTCTCATGAACTGCGACTTTGAGACTGCAAAAAAAGTATCTGAAGCTGGCTTTGAAATCATAGGATTCAGTCAAGATCAGAACAAGAATCTCGCATATTCTTCAAGCATTCCCGTTCACGTAGAACGATTCATTCACATCTATAACTATCTTTCTCGTAATGAGTTTCGATATGTAATTACAACTGATGTGAAAGATGTTGTCTTTCAAAAGAATCCATCAGATCATATCGATGAACTTCTGGGTAATGACGCATCTAAAAATCTGATTTTCGCATCTGAAAGTATGCGATACAAAGATGAGGCATGGGGTAACGAAAACCTACTGCAAACATTCGGTCCATATGTCTACGAACAATTCAGAAATAATGAAATCTATAACGTAGGCGTTCTTGCTGGTCGTGGTAATGCTATTCGTGATTTGGCAATGAACATCTTCATTTCTGCAATCAATCGACCAATTCCTATCTGCGATCAATCTACTTTCAACGTCATGGTGTCAATGTCGCCATACAAAGAAACTAGCTTCTATATGCCATCTGAAAGTGGTTGGGCAGCACAACTTGGCACCACTGCCGATCCTAGCAAAATTCAAAAGTTTCGACCATACTTGCTAGAAAAAGAACCCTATCATAAAGACGGTAAAGTTTACACTTCTACCGGTAAAGAGTTTACTATTGTCCATCAATATGATAGAGTACCTGAGTTGCGTAACGAAATTGAAAGAATCTACGGATGAAAATTGCACTATGTCTTTCTGGTCAGCCTCGAATGGTTCAAGCTGGCTATGAATATGTGAAACGAAACATTCTCGAAGGAAATGATGTGACTGTATTTTGTCACACATGGTATGATACCAAAGAAGATATTCCTGATTTGAGTATTTACAATCCAGAAGTTTTGATGTTTGAACCGCCAATCAATCCTGACTTGTCGAAGTATACCAGAGTTCCACCACCACAGCCAAACTGGAAAGTAAAGAACCCTGCGTTGTCAACTTATGCTCAGTTGTATGCTATTCATAAATGCAATGAAATGAAATCGATTTATGAAGAAGAAAACAACATGAAGTTTGATTGGGTCATTCGTTCACGCTATGACTTTGCAATCAATGTTCGCATTCCATTTGAAGAACTGGATAATAATAAATTGTATATTCCGAATTGCAGACAAACGCCTGGTCGTGATTTCGGTAATGATCAGTTTGCGTTCTCATCTTCAGAGAACATGAACAAGTATGCAGAAACATTTATTCGTATTGATGAATTCTATGATTCTGGTGTTCAGATGATGTGTGAAGATATGATGAGTGCTAATTGGAAAGCAAACAATCTTGTTGGTCCTAATCTAGTTTATTGTGATGTTGATCATCCATTTCCACCTGGACCATACAACGGAACATGGCATTCTTTACTTAGGGAAGATTTTGAAAAATGGCTCTCGTAATTTGTATGGCGGGTTTGAATACTCGCTTTCATGATGCAGGATTTGATATCCCAAAGTATTTGTTACCTTGGGAAGATAACACAATCATAACTGAAATTCTCAAAAAGCTGACTGAGAATTATGAGTTTGATGAAATTATTCTTTTAGCGAATAAAAGAGATTCGTATTTTAAGAAAGACTTAATCAAAGCAATTGAGCCATTGGGTCTATCTGAAAATAACATTCATTACATTGGTGACACTTCTGGTCAAGCACATACTGCGCTTATTGGTGCTGGTTTGCAGACAAATAAATTGAACCCATTAGTAATTCACAACGCAGATACTATTGTCACGAATAGAGATTTCAAAGGGATATTTCAAACGTTTCATAACATCTCTGACGCATGGGTTGACGTTTTTGTTGCCAATTCACCAGCGTATTCGTATGTTGAATCGAAAGATGGTATTGTAACTAATATTGTAGAGAAGCGACCAATATCACCTTATGCTAGTTCTGGATTGTATTGTTTTGTTGATGCATTAACATATGAAGAACAATTTTATGAAGCCAAAGAAAAAATACAAGATAGAGAATTGTATGTTTCTGATATCTTAAAAAATATGGTTGAAGAAAATAAAGTTGTTTTGACAAATGAACTGAAGTCTGATCATGAAACTATTGTGCTTGGTTCACCTCAAGAGTATGGAATCGAATTAGCGAAAAAGAAAATAGGCATCAGATGAGTATCGTTAAATTGAAGGGTGGTTCTTTGAGTGCCACCTATCATCATGTCGATGAGAATATCATTCGCAAACAAGTTTCACTGACAACGAATCGTGAATATGGTTTTGTTCGTTGGTATTCTCAGTTAAAGAAATTGCAGAAATACAACACAATATATCCTGAGTTGTTTCCTAAAGTTCTGAATGTTTCATATGAAAATAACCATGCGTATTTTGATATCGAATACATGAAAGGCTTCAAAGACTTAAAGCAAATCTTTTCTGAAAGAGATTTGAGCCTGGTCGAAATCGAAAGAATCAACACTGCACTTTGGGATGCATTCAGTAAACTTCATTCAACGACATTCAATAGCAACAAGGGTGCACCATATCTGTATTTCAAAGAAGAAGTTTTACAGAAAATTCAAGATGCATCTATCAGCACTGATTTCTCTAGATTCTATAACGATGTTGATGTGTATGAGTATAATGGTCAGCTAGTGCATAGTCTTAAGAATTATCTAAACGAATTAGAAAACTTCTTCAAAGAGTTGAATTTCATTGAAGAACAAACGATTCATGGTAATCCTACTCTTGAAAACACACTATATTCTTTTGATGAGAATCGAATCGTTTTTGTCGATCCATATGAAGAAAGTATTGTTGACAGTAGATTTCTAGACTATTCGCAAGTTCTGCAATGTTCATCTAGTCATTATGGATTCATCAATGATAGAGAAGTTAAAGTTGACGGAACTACACTTTCGTTCAATACCGAAATACCTAAAAACTTTACTCTATTCAATGAAGTTTTTGAGAAAAATATTGCAGAAGCAAGAACCATGCAAATTGTGAAAGTATTTGAAGCTACACAATTCATAAGAATGTTACCATTTAAAGTGAGAGCATTAGATCATACGAAGGCTAAGTATTTCTATGTTCATGCTTGTTATTTGTTGAGTAAGGTATTTAAATGACACAGAGTTTTTCAGCCAATTTTGATAATTACAAAAAGACATGGTCAGTTCAAACTGAATTGCCTGTGCAATTTACTGTTCAGTATTCTAGCGATATCTTCAATGCAAAGAATCATGATCTAATTAATTGTGGTGGATATTCTTCAGACAGAAGAATCATTGTTATCGATAAAAACGTCAACAATCTATATTCGGAACAATTGATTTCTTACTTTCAACAATTGAAAATTGATGGTAGAGTTCTGATAATTGACTCTGACGAAGAAAACAAAACTTGGGACAACGCAAACAAGATTTTGAGATTCTTTGAAGATGAAGGTCTGTTGCGTAGAGAACCTGTGATTGCAATTGGTGGTGGAGTTCTGCTTGATATTGTTGGATATTGTGCAAGCATTTATCGCCGTGGTGTTCCATACATCAAAGTTCCAACTACACTTCTCGCTGTTGTCGATGCATCTGTTGGTGCAAAAGTCGCAGTGAATCATTTTGATCGTAGAAACAGAATCGGTGCATACTATCCAGCAATTGCAACTTTGATTGATAAGAAGTTTATCGCAACACAATCACAACGAGAAATCACCAATGGTATTGCTGAGATTCTGAAACTTGCAATCATCAAAGATGCTGAGTTGTTTGAGTTGCTAGAGACAAACTATGAGACACTTCTAAATGAAAAGTTTCAGTATGGTGCAGTTCCTGTCAGAGTAATCAATCTTGCGATTACAGGAATGATTGAAGAACTAGCACCAAATCTTTGGGAAAAGAAACTTGATCGTTGCGTAGACTTTGGACATTCTTTCAGTCCGATTATTGAAATGCAAAACATTCCGAATCTACTGCATGGCGAAGCTGTGATTCTTGATTGTCTATTCAGTTCATGTATCGCATATCAACGGACATACATTTCTTGCAAAGATTTAGATAGAATTTTCAACACCGTAAAAAATCTAAAATTACCGTTCTTTCATGAAGATTTCACTAAAGTAGATTTGCTTTTGAAGTCGTTATCTGATACAATGAAGCACCGAAACGGTAATCAGTATTTGCCTCTGCCTCTTGGTATCGGTAACTACAAGATCGTTAATGATGTTACTGCCGCTGAAATTGAATCGGCAGTGAAATGCTTTATGAATTACAAACAATGAAAAGACACGCACTGATAACTGGAACAACAAGAGGATTAGGTAAAGTAATTGCAGACTATTTCTTGCGAATGAATTGGAATGTGATTGGTATTGCAAGAGGTGAATCTACAATCGATCATCCAGACTATACTCACATTCAAGTTGATATCAAAGACAGAAAGAGTCTGAAAGCAAAGTTCGATGAGTTGGATTCTATTCACATCAATCTTCTTGTGAATAATTCTTCCATCTTCACGATGAAGTCATTTGAAGAAACTGATGATGACTGGATTGAAAATATCATCGATATCAATCTCAAGGGTAATATTTTCGTCACGAAGTATGCATTGAAAAATATGACTGCTGGATCGAGAATTTTCTTCATCAATTCAGTTGCTGGTCTAGAAGAACTACAGAATCAATCAATCTATTGTGCAAGCAAAACTGGCATGACTGCATTCGCTGGTGTTCTTGGGCAAGAGTTGCGTGATAAGAAAATCAAAGTCACGAGCATTCATCCAGGTGGAATCAACACTACACTATGGAATGAAGATAACCCATATCCATGTGGCGATGTTAGTTCTGCAACAGACCCAAAAGAGATTGCAACTTTAATTGACTTCATATATAATTCTTTGAATACAGAATATAAAACTGTGAAACTATTTCCATCTATAGAATGGCATCAATGAGCATTATACCTGACAAAAATCTGTTCATAGTTACCTCGGCACTTAGACCAAACA
>JACCDW010280979.1_pt1 | contig 35115 bp, 37 predicted proteins | sample 7449781 | NCBI WGS metagenome assembly JACCDW01 (sample SAMN15323449, study PRJNA562643) | freshwater metagenome | isolation source: river surface water | place: USA:Blue River Watershed | collected 2017-08-18
GACCAACTGTGGCCTTGCAGACTGACTTTTGCAAAAATGATAGACCGAGTCGACATGACTTTCATGATTTGTCTTTGTAATTTTGTTTTTGTGGACCGTCGTGGGTCACGATGACCAACTTTTACAAAAATGATAGACCGAGTCGACATGACTTTCATGATTTGTCTTTGTAACTTAGGATTGTCTTGACTGCACAACCCAGTTTGACAAAAAAATATGGAGTTGGATTTAAAATACAGTTTGACCATAGGAATCATATAATCGTATCATATCCATACCCATTTTATCACCGTATTGAACAACAAGACCATAAATAAACTCAGCCGAAGTCGGTATAAATTCGCCTTTGTAAGCGATATCAATTGGGCCTGCAGCAAATAATTGAACCACTTTTTCCCATTGCATAGGGTATGTAATTTCTATATTTTGAGATGTTCGATTGTACCTAACTCGAGAAATGCTCATGAATGAATATTTCCCATAACCATCTATGATGACTCTATTTTTGTAAAAGTATTTGTGAGGTCCATTTTCTGCTAAACAATCGCGATCGCAAATTGGTTCTGGACCTATGTTAAAATTCCGCAAAACTACCCCTTCACAAATCAAATAAACATTGCGATCAACATCAATTACGAAAGGCGAAATCGTGCCATGCAACTCGGTTATACGAGCCCGCGATTCAAAAACAAATGGAAACCAACAACAAATTATATACTGATTTAGGCCAATGGAAAATATGATCGGACCATTTTTGTTTTTTATAAGCTCGGTGAAATAAAATTTGCGTTTTCGCATTTGATCGTTCCAATACACAAGTTCATTACCATGAACAAGAACCCATGCGCCATGCCCAATATTGTGCAAATATTTCGTGGCTTGGCGATTCATCTCTAATTTTGCTCATTCATTTTCAATTTTTTGTCTGAAAAATCGCCCTTTAAAAATCAATCCGGATCAGGGACACTTTTGCGCACCCAACTACCACTCAAAAAATAATGATTCGCTTTTGCAAATTGCCTGCAAGATGAGTTAGCAGAAATGTTTTCGACAACCAAGTTTTTGGTTGGAAATCAGGTCAACTTTTTTGCCCAGTTGCATTCGTAATTTTTATTGACCTTCTACGTTGATGATAATTTTGTCTTTGTCGTTTTGGTTTGGCGAAGGAGGGTTGATATTTTTTTGCCTTGATGCAAACCCAACTATATCATTTGAAACATCAGCAGCATCCTTGTTCGATAGACCACTGGTCAAAAGTTTTAATCCTTCGATACGTTCTACAAAAATTGTGGTTCGATCATTCCATTCTATCATAGCATAATTTTTAACCCCTCTTAAAAAGTACTGACCTTCGGCCTCCAATTTTGAATGGAGGTCATCATAGACCACTCTAATTTTTGGTATGTTGCTGAGATACATAATTTTGTTAAGCATGATGATGAGCGGTGGAATTATCAATAACATCCAATAAACCACTGCATCATTGACATAACTTGACCCCGATAAGGCTGCAAGTATGGTTGCAACTGCGGCCAGACCGGTTATAAAATTTGTAAAAATATGATAGAAAAAGTTAGCGACGAGGTATTTTTTGTAAATTTTGTCGGTCATAGGAACATACCGATTTACCAAATAATCGTTGGTAGTCGCTGGCAAATTTTGCAGCGATGCTGATTCTAAAAATTTGTTGTTTGATGAGCCCATGTGTTTATTGAGGGTCACTTTTTCCTAATCAGGATATTGTTTTATCTTGTCATCCTCGCAAACCTACCGACCTATCGCAATTGCAACAAACAACTCAGGATTGAGATTGCGACTTTTTGTTGAATAAATTATCGCCATTATTTTGTAAATTCATCTATCTCCTTGAATTTTGGGTCTGTCAATTTGTCAATGAAGCATTTGCGTTTTGCGCAAAAAAATAGACTCTTCGCGCGACCGAGGTGAGTTTTGTTTTTTTTGGTTTTTCTTTTTTCTTCGTTTTTTCTGGTGTTTCTATTTTTGTGCGATAACCTTTGGTGAAAGATACGTCCTCGCAGAAGATGATTTTGTGATGTATTTTTTTGGTGCCAGGGCCGCGCATCAATGAGTCAAGTTATTTTTTGGGTTTTTTGCCAGTTGACTTTCGTCGTTTTCCAGATGATTTTCGTGCTTTTGCACCTCCGACTTTTTTTGGTTTTGCCATTACTACGGGGTGACAATGTAAAGAAAAAATATATATCTCGAAAACCCAACACAAAATTGCGAAAAAAGCCAAAGCGGGCAAACGAAAAACCCAAAAAAATATTTTACCCCAACTAGCTCAGAAAACTTTCATCTTGGGCAAAACTGTTTCAATCCAGGTTCCACAAACTTGGTATGGTGGATGAGCGTGTTCATTTTTGGAAACCTTTGCGTAAATAAAATACGCAATTATCAGTATGATAGCCACACAAATGAGAGAATATGTCATGATGTCTCCTTGTATTTGCTGATAGAAAACACAAAAAGAAACGGTATTTCAAAAAATTATTAGCCGTTATCTTGTGCCAATTTATTCAGTTTTCAATACATGATCAGGAGTAAATTGGTTATACATGGGTATTCCGTTTGAGATTGCATGGGCACTATCTATATCCTGAATATAAATATCCTCATTAGAGGTCGTGCCTGAATATGGCCATATGTATGGATTCAAAATGACGGTTGGTTTGCGAACTATATATCTTGAATAATCATCACAATGAACACAAGGCCAAAAACCTTCTGCTACAACAGTGTTAATCATAAGTATAATAAGATAGCAAATTACGAGCGCGATCAAAAATTGTTTTAGCATCTCTCGAATGAGGGACAAAAAATAAAACGCCTATCTTGTTAATATCCTGCGTTCACGGCGCTTAATGCGCCTTCTTCTAGGGTTGCGGGATCCACGGGAGATATAAGTTTTTCCCCGGTAAATGGTAACTTGATCCCCGCTACTTTTGTAGCAGCATAATAGACTATCAAAAGTATGACAACTATTAGCAGAATGGTATACAATGTGCAACCAGCCTCTTCAAGACCTCCCAAGAAGGTATCTTCTGTTGTGGCATCACTACTCATTTTGGTATGCTTTGTTTGGGGAAAAAATAAAATGTGCGATATTAAATCCGGTCTTCCGCAGACGTATTAATTATGAGATTCTGAATTGAAAGTCTTACCACAATATACTAATTTGCCAATTAAGGCCCCTGTCCCTTTGTTCATTTTTGCAATTTGTGCAAGAATTAAGTTTCCATCTTTGCAGCTGCAAGAAAAATTGTGGCGCTCATAAATTAGGAATTGACACTCGTTGTCTAAGATGTTCTATCGAAATTTAACCCTGTAAAAAAATAATTGGCTTGCGCTTAAACAATGACATCATTCGTTTTGTTGTCTTGACTAGAGTCGTCGTCCTTTAATGGAACATCGATAGTAGTGTTAACCGGCGAGCATACTATTCTCACATATTTAGATCTCAATGCGTCAGTCAAATCATCATCAATTATTCTATCAGCAACCGCATCTAAGAGAAAGTCAACCGCTCCTAAACCTGAATGTGGATTTCTATGCTTGTACAAAATGGATGGTCCAAATTTGCCACAATCAAACGTAACCATCGATTTAAGGCAATTGGCGTTTCTTTTATAAACTTCGGTTAACAACCTCTCCGCCAAACGCGCATCAGAATTTGATGAGTAACTCAAAATCAAGAACGCTTTATCGAAGGATCTCCTGGCCATGTAAATTGATATGAAAGTTGGCTTGTTTTGTAAAGTATCGTTATTTTTGACCACGATAAGGCCCATTCCAATTTGATCCATAGAATTTGTAAACTGTTGGGCGTCGAATTTTAATGTGTTAATGTCATCGTCTTCCATTTCGGCAACTAATATGACAGCTTCGCTTTTTGAAGATGGCTTACCAATTGGTAAGTCCACAGTTACATATTCATTATTGAGCGTGGGTAAATTTTCATCAGTTTCTATGGGTCTTCTTTTGCGACATTTTTGACATGCTACAATGACGATGGCCATTATTATCATTGAAGCGCCAACGATGGCAACTATGGCTGAAGATGCTGAATACGCGCTCATTTTTTGAACTTAACAGAACGAATTCAATTTTTTATTGGACTACAAAAAAATACAACCACACTGACAAAGTTTATTCCCATTTTACGTTGACATGACGATTGTATGAGCCCCAATCAAATTTGTCAAACTGGGGTATTGATTGATCATAAAACAGATGTTGCCTAAATTCGAACATAATTTGATCAGGTATCGGAGTCTTCCTGAAAAAGTCAGGAGATATTTTGTTGATGCGCGCATAAATGTAAAACAGCGAATATACACCACACTCTGTTTTTGATTGTTGGTGTCGAATGTTGGATGACTTTATAATTTCCACTTGCTTGCTCATCGCTGATTCAATTTCGGACTTAGTTTTTACCATCCAGTTTATCCATTCTGGAACAGGTGAGTTGCCACTCGAATTGAAAAATTCCACTGTTGCAATTGGACCTCGTACATCGACAAATAAAGCCATCCAATGTTTTCCCTTGCCTTGATAAACATCCGAGTTAATCACACACGCCGCACATTGATATTGTTTGCCATCATGTTTGCCCGAATACAAGTCTCGAAAATTGATGGTCGCTAAGGTGTCAGGATGTTCAACGGTTTCTCCGTTACTGAATGAATATTGCGCATAATTTAGCATGTTGAAATTGTACGGGAAAAATTCAGGAAAATGTGCGCCCCATTGTCGCAACACACCGTCAATACAAACATTACTTAACAATTTATCGTCTCGAGGTCCACAAGGTTTAATGTTATTTTGTATTATTGACGATACTCTTTGATGACCAAGTTTGGTAGCCAACTTTTCCAGGACGCATTTTTCAGTGTCGCAACCGAGCATCATTTTGGCTTTCTCAATGATGGTCGATGGATCTTCCTCTCTCAACTTAAGAGCATCACGAATGTCGAAGACCGTTTGTTTATCGGAACAAGGTTGACCAGGCTCGAGACAAATAACACATTCTGATATTTTATCAGGTATGAGGTTTTGTATTTCCTTGGGTTTGACTGCGGCTGATTTATGATCGGATTTATAAGTTGACATTTAGTTGTGTTATGTTGGCTGAGAAAAAAGGTGATTTTTATAGAGCTTTGGGGTCATACCAAACTTGTTTATCGCGGTTGAAAGGCTTGGTGGCCCACAAAACCTGTGCAATTTCCTGAATGAGCTCTCTAGGGGCAAACGAAAATGTGCGCTTTAGAATCCATATTTTTTCTATGATGGGTCGTATCATAATTCGAGGAAGTTTGTCGCGATAATCTACTATGTTCCATTGCAAAAACTGTTCACAAGATAAACGGATTGAGCGCGCCAATTCTCTGGTAATAATGAACTTGAGAGTTTTTAAAACTATCTTTCCCGGTTTAGAAGAATCCAAATCATAAGTCGCCTTAAAATGATATATTCCTCGCCTGTAGCAGCCTATGTCAGGTACCACGTGCCAATATGATTTGATGATCCAAATTATATCAGAGGTAACTTCTTCTTTGGTAAACCCATCTATGTTCTTTATTTGGAAGGATAATTTATGATCGGTGCTCTTGACGTCTCCGCAGGCAACATAAGTTAAAGCTCTTCGCATAGTTTTATTTTTTAAGTCAGCCATTTAATACAACAAAGGTAAAATGTCGTGCACATCTTGCTACGCCATGGAATGCATCAAGGAGATACGAGGTGCAAATGATTATTCTGAAGAGGGTCTCACAATAATGGTGGGCGGAATAGAATCTGTGAAAGATGACAATGCGTACAATCTCAACCTTATGAAAATAGATTTTGCCAGATTTAGATTGAAACTTCGAACCATACATGAATACAAACGCAAATATAGGGAATTGTCTGCGCCATTTATGGCAATGTCGTATCGAGAATTTTATGGATCCTGTATAAGTGCCGCTTTATCGGACATGATGACTCTTATTGACGAAGTTGCGAATAACATAAGTATTTTGGAAAATGCAATTAATGATCGAATCATAAAATATTCAACTATGGGTCGCGACTTTAAAGTTACCATACCAAGCAACACTATTAATTTGGAAAATGCATCAACTTCGCCAAGCGCGGTCCAACAAATTATACAAAATATGGCCAAGTATGTTAAGGGTATTTCAATAGTGTGTTCAACCAAGAAGTGTGGTGGTAAATGTCGAGTTGAGTCCGCCCTTAAAAATATACCCATTTTACAAGAGCCCCATATCGAATTACCAGATGGATTCATTTTGGATAAACTATCTGAACCTGCCTCGACCGTGGATGAGATTGTGTCAAACGTTGCGGAGTTGGGTTTACGAATAGGGAGCGTGATAAAACAAGCCCAAAAAATAGAAGCGTTCATTGCGCACGCGTGCGAACAGTTGAATATCATACAAGTGGATGTGAAGGGTATGATCGATAAACTTAACAGTTGTATTACGTAAACGCGCTTAACTTCCCAACACTTCGGTACGAGGATCGGCATAAATTTTGATATGAAAAACCCAATCAGTCCCATAATTATCAAAAACCGAACTCATGCAGATTTTTTTGTGAGTGTCGATTGAGATTGTAACATTTTCTCCTATTTTCGAGTTAGTGAACGGCAATATATAATCGAGACTCACACTAACATCAACCAATCCTATGTTGGGTTTGATGTCCGCTCGCAACTTCTCTTTGTCAGGATAAACGCTGGTCCAATTTATGCCATGGCCCTTGTCATGAGTAAATTGCAAGTTAGATCCACTTTGTTGTATTTTGACAAACTTGTGAATTTTGGATAGATTTGCGAAACGATTTTTTATGTAATCACTCGCAAAATTTACCCTAAGCGGGTATAACAAATCCTGGTCCATGATCTCTCTTGATTCGAGAATGTTATTCTGTGATACTGCGATGTCAAATTTTTCTATTGCGCCATATTCATTACCTTCAAAGATGATATACATTCTGTCTCGATACGATTCGCGCAATTCAAATCGGACCTTCTTTGCGGTTTTAATGACCGATCCAAAAACGGTCTTCATGTCAGTTACCTTTACGGTTGCTGAAACTGGCTCGGAACAAAAATACGAGTCGAGATTTTTGCCAACAATCAAAAGATGCAACGCTGTTTTGCTTGTGTGGCTTTTGGCAGGAACATAGGTCTCTTGTTTTGAGAAACAAAATTTCATTTCGTTTGCGCCATAATCAGCATGAAGGTCGATTATTTTCTTGAACGCAGCAGGATTTCGATAACAAAGTTCAACTCTATTATCAGTGTTGGTGGGAGTGTCTATGACTCCTAACAAATCAGCTTTAGATACCTTGGGTACTTTTTTGGGTCTTCCTGGCCCTCGTTTAACTGGTTTGGTGTCTTCCATACTACATTGATGCAGAATTCTTAAGTTGGAAACAAAAAAAGATTTCGATAAAACCATCTTATTTTTTGATCACTCTTATTGACAAACCCATCATCATTGAAAGTCCTATTGCCGCAATGCAATGTGCCGGGATAATTAGGAGAAGTATTACAAATCTTCGATCAACGCTGTCCATCAAATTAATGATTTCACAATCTTGTAAAATTTTACATAGTGATTTGCAATTCACTAATGGCGTACAATTTTAGCGAGTCATCATATTCAATCCAAACACCCAATCGGTGCAGATCTTCAACTGCACTATTGACGGCCCTATCAAACAATGACAATATATTTTGATTCGCATTGCCTCTGAAAAGATAATCGGTTAACGATTCTTTGGACCATTTATCACCAAATTGCATTGCGAAATTCTTAGATATTGTGGATACTTTTTGCATATAAGTTATACTTTGTTCAATCGCACTGCCTCTCCTGGGAGTTTGCAATTGCAATGTGTTGGATAAAAGATCAACTATCATATCTCGATCAATGTAAAGTCCACGCAACGAACCCACATCGGGGAATTCCCCGTCATCCAATTTATTCTTCATCCATTTATGCAAGGCATCGCGCACCAATTTCATAGTGTCATCGGCGGAGTATTTTTGTTCCGGTCTGTTTTTGTATTTTTCTAAACAGATTGTCAAGTCACGATCAAAACATCGGGATAATATTTTATCTTCATGTAACGAATGATATTGCTGGACTAATGTCGATCGACCTCGCAACAGAAAGTCAACAACCTCAGGCGAACTATCAAGTTTGCGATACGTCTTGCCATCAATGGTATCAAGAACCAATTTTTTATCATTATGTTCATCGCCATAAGATTCTATCGCTTGGCCAAAATTTTCAGGACGGGCCCAAGATTTATCGACCCATCGAACGGTTTCATATTTTTTGAGTATTTTCTTGGATAAACCTTGACTTGGTTTTATAGCAAAATCATGTTGCGCAATATAGTTAGGGTCAACTAGTGATGCTATGTTAAATTCCATTGGCGATCCTATGTTCTTGTTTATGATTATTATGTGGGCTTGCGCATTTTGCAAAGAATCCCCTTTTATATTTTCCTGTTGCAATATGTCAATCAAACTTTCTGATTTTGTTAGAGGTTCAAGATTAAATCTGGTCAAGTTGAACGGATAAGAATCGTCCAGTGTTGTTGCAGAAAGAGCGTTTATTTTTTGCGTTTCGATGATGCGCCTTAAATCGTCGGTGGGTTTTTTCTGCATAAGGTGGTTTAGCACATTAATCTCAAACGAGTTAAGTTTTCTGCCAAACACAAAATTATCAAGATCGTTATCCTTGACGTTGCTCACAAGGAGGATTGACAATTTGTTCAAATCAGAATCGAGTCGGTTGGTATGTTGACTAAACAAAAAGGTTAAATCCTCTTGCGCTTTTTTAATCTCGCTATAGGCTGAGCTTGATGATGAACCTATCATGTATTTGGAAAATTGAGGATCCTTTACGAAGGCAACAAGACCAACCAATTTCTCATTCACAGAATCTAAGTCATCGAACAACAATTTAACTTTCTCAACGACGGTCAAATCAGATTCATTAACTCGGGATAAGTTTGATGAGATGTTTTTGCAAAACGCTATATGTTGCTGGCTTGATGAGTATCTGTTGGGGTCCATGCCCAACATTATTCGTTCCAAAAACAAGATGCATTTTTCTACTCGCAAAATGATAGCATTCCATCGAGATACAACTTCTAGCAAAACATCGATAGTTTCTTTTGAGGTAATCGGGGATAACATTTTCTATTGAATTGGTGGTATTTTTCTTTGTGGGGTCTTTTTAGATTTTCATATTAGACCGGCTTACTTGCGATTTAATGACTAGTCCCGAAGTCCGACCAAGATATGCATTTGGAACACCTAATGTGTCTCCGACCGTTCCCCATGAAGCCCATGTCAATCAATATAATCCAGCCCCGGCAACAACTTCGCAACAATCATCTGCGCAAAATTCAAGCAGTCCAGTCGCTGCGTATTTTCAAGAAAACATATTCCTTTTTGGATTGATCATTGTTTTAATTTTAGTTATTGTGGCTTGTTTATATTTTCTGAGCAAAAATAATGAACCGGTCAAAGCACCAACGGATGGCCAGCCTCCACCGGCTCAAGCGGCCTCCCGCCCAAAACAAGCCCCTCCTCAACAACAAGCTCCTCAGCAACAATACGCTCAACCTCAACAACACGCTCAACCTCAACAACAAGCTCCTCAGCAATACGCTCAACCTCAACAACAAGCTCCTCAGCAATACACTCAACCTCAGCCACAATATGTTCAACCGCAAGCCCCATACAATACCCCTCAGCAACAAATTCAACAACCTCCAACTCAGCAAGTTGCCCCAACTGCAAATCCAAATAATTGGCAACCCCAATTAGCTAACCAACCCCCTCCATTTTGGCCAAGTCAACAAACTGTTGCCACGATCACACCGCCACCTCAACAGAAGGGTTATAGTGAAATGGAGATGGCTGAGATGCGAGCCACCATCGAGATGGCCAACGGGACTCTTGTAACATCGTCCGCTCCTCCATCCGAGATCACGATAGAAAATACAAACACGATTGAAAATCGGGCAACTAATTTGGAAGTCTCGGCAATTCCAAACAACACAACTCCAAAAACTGTGATCCAGCCTGAGACCATACCTAACGCGATAGTGTACCCAGTCCCAACCGCCACAAAAACGACATGCGGTTTCCCGTTAGGAAATAATAAATTTTGTGCCAATAAAGTTTCAGGGGGTGATCTTTGCAACAAACACAGAAAATAAATTATTTGACAAAATCTTCCAGCCGGTTATTTTTTGTCCCGAATTTTTATACCTATTTTCCATATAGATGTAGACCTCGGGTAAGTATCTCTGACCCATGTCCACCAAACTAAGACAACAAGTTAAAACACCAACTCCAAAATCTAATCCAACTCAACCAACTGCCTCGACTGTTGAGACTGCGAGTCAAACTATTCAAAATATTTTAAACGAGCCTGAACCTGCCAAAATCGTGCAACCATTAACTGTTCAACCAACAGCTGAGGTTAAACCAACCGAACCTGTCTTGCAAGGAACTAACGTTGTGACTCAACCAGCTCAAGAAGTTGGCGACAATATCGATGACCATGATGATGAACCAGAAGATCATGAAGATGCTGATGATCAAGATGATGGCGATGACCAAGATGAAGTTGACGAGAAAAAACCCAAAAAGAAAAGTAACAGCGCCATTGCTCCTGCAAGAGTGAGAAAGTTTATGGATCCTGAGGGAGTCAACAAAGTTATCGAAGGTCCATCTAACGAAATCAAAGAAAAACTTGAGGTTTTCAAACGGGCTGAAAATATCTTGGGAACTGGTGAAATATCGGTTCCAGCTGGAGATGGCAAAGCCAAAAGCGGTACCGTCAAACGACCAATCACCGAAGCTGAAAGATTAGAATTTCAAGAGGTTATTGCCAAACATGGCCCATACGTCGAAGAATATCGAAGTGACTTGGCTGCATTTTCTGGAGCCAGAGTTAGATTTTCAAATGATGCTTCTGATGTGTTGGCGGTTATTTGCAGCTCCATTGTCTATCAGGCAATTGAGGCTTCGATTGAGGTTATCAAAACTTTGGATCGTAAAAGCATCCAAACTTCACACTTCTATCGAAGTAACTTTAAAAACATGAAAACTTATCCTCTCATTGTTGGCTTACCAAGCTTCCAAGCCCAACTCGACGAAACTCGAAGAAGAGAAGCTGAAATTGTCACTCAAAAGAAAATCAAAGATGCTGTATCTCAAGCTGAAAAGGATTTGAAGAAAGCCTTAGGTGTGACTGGTAAACGAAAAATCGAAAAGACCAACAAAAAGGTTGTTGAGGATAAAAAGGAAAAGGAAGAAGAGGATGATGGAGTTTCGCCCTTCAAAACCTACATGCGTAAAATCTGCGTCACCGCCAATGAACAATTAGGAAGCGACGCTAATTTATCAACCGATTTCAAAAATCATATGTCAACTTTGTTGCTTGAATTCATCAGGCGAACCACAAACGAAGCTAGACTCTTGGTTGAGTTTATGAATAATAAAACAATCAATCGTGGAGCTCTGCTTAAAGTAATTGAGATGAACTTAAGTTCAAATTGCCAACTTGTAGAATCTTGCTCAATTGCAATGGTAAATGACCCAACTGAAGAGAAAGAGGAATATACAAAAGTCAACGAAGCTAAGAAGCGAGGTGGACCAGCCTATGTTCCTGACTTCAGCCAAATCAAAAAGGTCAAGAAAGTCGTCAGAACCACCCTTTATGAAGGGTCGCATTTCCCAGAGTTAAAGAAAAATGTAACTGAAGCTGTTGTTGTTGAACCTGTAGCTCCTAAAAAATAAACGCCCATCGCAGTGACTCAGCGAAATATCAAGAAGATGATGACATTTTTTTGCGTTATAAAATTGAATGTCGATAAAACAACACAACCATACTTATGGAATTTACTTCCGATAATAATGTCTTATCTCACAACTCTAGAAACAGGTTACGCAACCTACTATCGGGATTACCTAGCGAGGTTATAAAGAGTTTTCAATGTGATGAATTTTCGGTACATTGCATGACTAATCATCGAATAGCCAATAGTGTTGCGGCATTGGCTTTCAGTTTGCTATCGAATGACTCTTCATCGAGAATTGTCGATGCAATGGCAGGTGTCGGTGGAAACTCAATAGCGTTTGCTAAAATATTCTCAAATGTTGAAGCCATTGAGGTCGACAAAAAAACCTATGACATGCTATTGCACAATCTTAAGTTAACGGAATGCGGTCACGTTAAGACGGTCAATGCCGATTTTAACTCGGTTGACATTGGATGCCCAGACCTTATATTTTATGATCCACCATGGGGATTAGATTATAAGAATTTTGAAACTACACAGTTATCGGTGGGGAATTTGCCTCTCAGTGAAGTCTTGAATCAAGTTGATTGCCGCTATGCAATTTTGAAACTTCCAGTCAATTATGATCTTGACCATCTCTACCGAGAAACTAATGATAAATATGTTAAGGTAACTATGTTGACATATGGAAAACCAAACTCAAGCTTGTTTGTGGCCTTAAAGCGCAAGTAAAAAAAGACCTGCTTTCTTTTTTTACTTAAGTCTATATTTGTTGACCACTTTTGCGAACGAATCGCAAAACTTATCGACTTGTCTTATTGAATTGGTGTCACCCAAACTTATTCGAAGAGCACCCTTCTTAAAAACCGGATCGACATTCATAGCAGTTATTACATGAGATGCTGTTTTAGATGCGGTGTTGCAAGATGAGCCAACTGATACAACTATGCCCATTTGCTCTAAGTCCATCTTAATTTGGCTATTACACAGCGGCTCTCCAGCGGGTTTAAGAATCGATATAAAAAGAGTGTTACATAAGTAACTTTGAGTTTCTTCTGAAACAATAACTATTTCAAACCCACCTTTATTTGTAGCTTGTAAATATTCTCGATAGGTTCTTGTTGGAAATTGTTTTCGAATGCCGACTATGATGGCAGACTTGATGGCTGCTAAGTTTTTATTTTTTGACATGCGATCGGCCATCGTTTTTGAGAGTGCCAAAAATGAGGCACCTATCCCAGGCAAGTTTTCTGTTCCGCCTCTCAAGCCATTGTTTTGGGACCCAAATATGAGGGGTTGAATGTTGTAGCCTTCCCAAAATATTCGTTTGACAACCAAACAACCGCTCCCAGGAGGACCTCCAAATTTGTGAAAAGAAACACAAAAGCTATCAACGATGTTACCATCTATTGGGAATTTCCCATAAGTTTGTACAGTATCACAGTGAATAGGAACGCCCTTACCCCGGGCTATTTTTGATATCGATTCGATGTCATTTATCGCGCCTGTCTCATTGTTGGCATGCATTACACAAACCAAACAAGTATTTTTTTGAATAGCCGACCCAACTGAGCCAGGCAAGATATGACCTAGCGAGGTTGGATAAACATAAGTCACTGTCACACGTTGCTGTTTTACATACGAATCAACAAGATCAATAATAGATTTGTGTTCGACTGCACTAACTACGATATGCGGCATTACGCCTTTTGCATTTTCGTATGCTTCTATGCTCCTCTGTATTATAGTGCAATTAGCTTCGCTAGCTCCGCTGGTAAAGATTACGTTGTAGTGATTTGGGTTAGCGGGCAATAAGTCGCCATTATCTTTGCGAAACTGAGTCACAACTTTGGATAGTTTGCCTATATATTCTCTAAAAGAATTCATCATCTTTCTGGCCGATATAGCAGATGCATAACTCGCGCTGGGGTTACCCTTGTTGCACCATCGAGTCATCTCCTCGATGACATCTTTTGACATCTCGCTTGTTGAATTGTTATCGAAATATATCATTGCTTTCTTTGACGACGAGATATTTTTTACCAATTTGACCAGCCAAAAAAACAAGGCACACCATGACGAAAACTTTTAACCCCCGACCGCTCGATTGAGATTGGTGGCGTCGGTCGATCCAAATCCGACATGAGAAGGTGTTTCTTTCTCATCAAATGAGGTAACCTCAACAACATCAAAATCATAAACTTTGTGGATAACAAGTTGGGCAATGGCAACGTTGGGGCTCAATTCTAATTTGCCATCATTCTTGATAAAATGTCCCATAACCATGACATCACCTCGGTAGTCAGAATCAATAACTCCTGCGCCGGTTGTAAACCCAACTCGAAAATGAGATCCTGATCGGGTTTCTATCTTACCCCAAAATCCATGAGGTATGCGAATCTTCAAATTGAGAGGTATTTTGACTATACCATCTTCGTGAAAGATTGTTCTGCTCTCGGCTGGGAATAAATCGTAAGCGGCACTGTAAGGCGTGGCTCGTCTTGGTAAGACCGCAGTATCGGATAATTTAATACATTCGAGCCTGAATGTTGGGGAAATTTGGGGAGTCCAATCAAAAATGCTTGACATATGTGGTTAATCTTGCTATTGATATTCAATTTTTTATAAGCTTATAAAAATTGGTGTGGTTGCTCAAATAAAAATTGAATATCTTAGTTTAAGATAAATACCTGTCCAAGATGGCCAAACATCTCCAGCATATTACCACCATGATGATGTGCGAATATAATCAAATGGGTCACGACAGGTTTATTAACCATGCAGAAAACACAATATCATATTGGCATGACATCGACCCTCTTTATGCGTCATGGTTAAACACAGTCGCTATATTTGTCATCCATCGAGGTGTCGCAATTTGGCAAATTAACGATAGGTTGTGCAGATAATTCCCAAAAAAATAAGATGGCGTTTTTTTGTGAGCCGTTTTTTGCCATCAAAACAACCGCAGATTTTGAATCTTCTTTTTGTTTATCTCTTTGACATGTCGATCAGACGAAAAGATTTTTTGCTTTGATTTGGCATAATGTGCTTTTGTATTTTGTAGAGGATTGGGGATTAATATTGTTCCTGCGCCTGAACTCATACAAAAATAAGATAGCTCTTTATTTTATAAAGCCGCGGCGACATAACATTCACTAGCCACAGTCTCCATATCCTTTGGTCTTAGTTTGGTTTCATATTTGCGCAGATTATCATCTATGCGAGTTTTAAGAATCGCATTGAATTGTTCGATGGCTTTTTCGCTAGGTACAATTTCTGGTTCGTCATAAGATTTGGCCATGTTTCTTATCTCTTCATCATCGGAAATTTTACCTCGTTCTATCTCATCGGCTATAATGGTTTTTGTTTCGTTGTATATTTGATTGCGATAATCCTCGAAACTTTGCGCGAGACCCACTCTCGAATCATAATCTAAGGTGGCATGACTTGCTAAAAGTCTTGCTGTTCGGCCATTCGCGCAAACAGTTGACCCCTTCTCAAAACTATCGGAGAGGGCATCAACAACGGCATCTTTCATATTGTCATGCTCTTCGCTATTCTTCTCATGAAAGCATCTTCGCCAGACCAGATTTAATATTTCGGATTCCGATGCACCGTAAGTTGATATTGGCGTGTCGCCTGTTGAAGCTATTTGGTTTAAGACTGCCAATGCAGTTTTGCCTTTTGGAGTGTCACGATACTTATCCGCTATATAGGTTCGACACTCATCTAACGAATGGTCATATAATGTACCATCATGCGTCGCACGTAACACTGACAAAGTTTCGGATAAGTCGTTTATTACGCTAGTGTCATGCACATTTTGCGGTTTACTTGTGTGAACTGGTTCTAAGAATTTTTCAACTGCTTCTGCCTTTGTATTTGAAGTCTCAATTGCCGCATCAGCCCTGCGCGCTATTTGTTGCACATTAGCCCGATTAGCGACATCGGCAAACCCACCTAATTCCTCCATTTGCAACTCCCTCATAAGCAAATTTGTAAACTCTGCAGCTTCATGTATGATTGCTCCAGGATTTTCCAATTCGGGGTAATCTGTTAATTGCAAGGCAACTAGGACCGCTTGATAATCTCCAGCCGCGAGTATAGCCTCATCTCTAGTAAGACGGGTCACGTCGTTATCAGCTTGATAAAAGCGAATTAAATTAGCGCGCTGAAGCCTATCAGCAGGATTTAAAGTACGCATTTGATATAAAGTTTGTAACGCTTCTCTCGCTGATCGATCGAAGGTACCGTTGCTTCCTTCTACGGCAGCCTTAACAGTTTCTCTCTTTTTTGTGTCACTAAAGAAGAGGTAATATATCAAGCATATCATCGCAACAACGAACAAGCCTATGGCCAATTTTATCAAAAATTCATTAGTCATTTTCCCAAACACCTGACTATTTTAAGATGCGAACACAAGTCAAAAGGGAATATTGTTTGCCCAAAAAAATGAGATAGTCCCTCAAGCAGGGTTAAAAGGCCAACTTACTTTTTCACAGTATCCTCTCCCATGAGACTGGCTAAGACGGTACCTTGAGTCAGTTTGTTATTTTGTTGTAGCGCATAAGCTCTATCATATTCGACTATGTCACTCTGAGGCAATTCCCTTTTGTATTTGACAAATTCTGGATTCTTGTTTTGTTGGAACCAATTATAAATCGCCCAACTTTTCTCTTGCTTTGACGCAAATTGTTCGGCCTTGAAGATTTTCCACAAAACCACAATCATAATAACAACAATCAGCCACAAGAGCAACATTTATATTATACAAGAAAAAATTGAATTTATCTTGCACCCATAATTCACCATGGAATCTAACACCCCATACCTAACTATCGACAATTTGTACGCCAATCTTGGTGAGGAAACAAAGTCAATTTTGCGACCTCGCTTCGATAACATCCTTAGTCGGGTTCTCATTTCTCTCAACGAGGTACCGCGATCTCAATTGACTCCTCCTATATCAAAAATAATGAGAGCTTTTGAATTATGCCCCCTCAATAAGGTAAAGGTGGTTATTTGTGGTCAAGATGTTTATCATACTCCGGGAGCCGCGAACGGTCTAAGTTTCTCCTCAAACAATGGGGTTCAACCTTCTTTGCGAAACATATATAAGTGTCTTGTCAATCAGAAACTCATCGACAAAGAACCAACTCATGGAGACTTATCTAGTTGGGCTGAGCAAGGTGTTCTATTAATCAACTCGGCATTAACAACTCTCATCGGAAAAGCCAACGCACATGCTTCAATATGGGTTGATTACACGGATGCTATTATCGAGTATCTTGGGGATGTTGACAGAGACCCTATTGTTTTCATTTTGCTTGGCTTGTTTGCCCAAAAGAAAGCCAAGTTGATATCTGGACAACATCATCACATTTTAATGTGGGGTCATCCGTCCCCGCTTGCATCGCAAAATAGGACCAACAACGCGGATGCATTTATTAATTGCAATGTCTTTTCGATGGCAAATAGTTGCTTACCAACCCCCATAAATTGGAACTCGATTAGTTCAGTTGTGGCCCCTTCGCCAGTCAAGAAAACTAAGACTAAAGCAAAACCAACCATTATTGGAGAAAAATTACCAATCTCGTTTGAACCAGGATCAAAAAATGTAATGTGGATATTCACTGACGGAAGCGCCAATAACAACGGCTCTCAATCAGCAAGTGCTACTTGGGGAATTTACATGACAAATTCAGATTATCATCAAAGTTTATCAGGCAAAGTAACAGGTAAACAATCCAACAATACTGGTGAATTAGCAGCTATAATCGAGGCTGGTAAAGAATGTTTAAGGCAAATTGAGAACCCGTCTGCGAAATTATCGAGCCTATCGGCAGTTGCAATTGTCTCTGATAGCGAGTATGCAATTAACTCCATCATGGGAACTTACAATGGCAAGTTGAATCCTGACCTGATAACCGAGGGACGATCTGTTTTTGGAAAATTAGCGAGCTTGAAAACTACTTATTTCCACCACGTTAGAGGTCATGGCAAAGACGCAAAATTACATAGCTTCTATGTCAACGGCAATAGGAAGGCCGATGCGTTATGTGCAGAAGCACAGAAAAAATAAGCGAATGCAATCCCATTTTTTATCTACCCTCTCGTCTTTCAATGATGGGTGAGTTGGATCTATAAGGCAATATTATATTCAAATTATCGCCGTTGTCTGATGGTGAATCATCTGATGAACTGCATGATGACGAGTCATCAAAGGATAAAGACGACGAAGATTTAGTTTTGCGAGATTTGGGTTCGCGAAGTTGATTGTATATAGGAGTCGGCTTAACTTTTTCTATACCAAACTTGCGATGCCAATATCGAAGAACATATTCTGATGCGTCCTTATGAGCAGGCAATTCTTCATCGCTTGAGCTATCCTCAGTTTTGGAAAAGCCACAAATGTTTTGCCATGATTCCATAAGTTGTTGTATGCCCTCAAAATTGCAGGAGTTCTCAACTTGATCTATCGCGTAGAGCATAAAATCATTGTTCAAATCAAGTTCGTTATCGAGAGCTTGTATTCTCAAAGTATAATACATCATAGAATGACATGACACAAATCCACCAGACCCTGTCAAGGCCACCGACATACTAAGCACCTCCTCTATTTTGTGTTGTAGTGAAGAGGAGTCGTTTTGCTTGGCTGCTAACAAGCGATTTTTAACAAGTGAACTGTCCATTGACTTTCAACTCGCATTTTCAATTTTTTGCGGACTTGATGGAAACTAAAAAAACAAAAATACCACCTCAACTTTCTTTGAGTTTTTCCAAAGAATATAAAAATTCGCCAACCACCTGACCATCCTTTCTAACTACGGCATCTATTCCTCGCTGAGTCATTGCTATAATTTTGCAAATTGCCGGTATTTTTGTCAACCTAATCGACGACATCGTTATCTTCTTGACTATAATTCAATTTTTTATATACAACCAATTCATTTTGTTATTGCAAGATCGATACCTCTCCACGAAATATCCTCGTAAGATATTTTGGCTTTGTATCGTTCATATTCTGGAAGTCGATCGGCCAATTGATTTTTCATTGGAGTGTTGATATTGACAATGTCTATTATATGCCTTGGTATGGTATAGTCAGAACACAGTCTTAAAATCCTAGCCGTAATTTGCCTAAATTGTGCCCTTCTTGAAGAGAATAATACTATTGCGGTGGCCTTCAACAAACTCACTCCGGTGCCTGCAAAAGCAAAGGTCGCTAAGATAACCCTCGCATAATTCCTAACTATGACAGATTGTTCTTTTGAAATGCCACCGACAAATGTCTCAACAGAATGATCATCCACAACTGCGACACCATCGTCCAAAAAGATAGATAAACTTTTAGCCAAGTCAAAAAGAGGGTCTCGATATTCGCAAAATACATATATACAATGTTGCTGTCCTTGATCACCTCGCCAATCATACAATTTCCTTATTTCTGACATAGTGACCTTCGTTCTGTATGGGTCTTGCACAAATTGTTTTATCATTTTCTCAGAAGACATGTGTTTGTCCCGAGTTAAAACTTTGGAATATTCGGGAGGGCCTTTATAGTTGATAATTTTGACGCTAAGATCAAAGAGAGGGTCCATATCCTCCTCAACAGGAGGCAACAATTTTGACCCATGAATTATGCCTCCACATGCAGCTTCCCGATGAACAATTGCGTCAAAGGGATCCTTCCTGTCTTGAACAGAACCGCTCATCGATAGTGATGCGCATGTTACGACGCGCCTATAAATTTTGCAAAATTCTTCTGCGCACAAACGGTGAGCTTCGTCCAAAACTATCAAACCTAGTCCATCTAATCGAGACCTATCTATTTTGATAGCAGTGTTAATGATCATGACACATACTCCATAAGTCAATGTCAAATCTTTTTTGTCGTATCGTTTCACGACAATTTTTGATGAGCCACCCTTGTCATAAAGACAAATTCGCAAATCTTTCACCGCCTGATCGGCCAATTCCTTGCTTGTTGTTATATATAGAGTGGGTAACTTGAGAGTCGCTATGATAGCCCCAGCTATGTACGATTTGCCCTTACCAGGCTCAAGGTCAAGAAGGCATGCTGCGGTGCCATCGTGCAATTTCTTGGTAGAAAATACATTAGTCATTAAATGCTCAAATATTATCTTCTGCTCAGGAAACAATTCAATATGCATAACAAAAGGCAACGTTGGAGGTATCTTAACCAACATAGCGATGTTGAACATTTTTTTAGAAACAAACATTTCATACACCGAACGGGGCAAGAAAAGGTAGGTTTGACCTTCATGGTCAAACTTTTCATAGACTGTGCGAACTATCTTACCTCCTACACGAGGAGTATGAGTAAATGTGAGTCCTTGTAAAAAAGTTGGATAAACTTGGGCAAAAGCCTTTTCGAGTGATGATTCTTTGATGAAGAATCCTTTGGTAGAAAAACAGCCATCATAAACAATAGGAGCTTCCATATTATATAGAGAAAAATAATTCTTTAACAAAAAAGCATAGCCCTTTATTTCTTCTTTGAGGAAAACTGAGGAATTTTTATCGAATGACTTGTTAAGGTAGTGTGTTCGTAAATTGGAGGAGCGTTTATTGGTTTTATGACGACTAATGTGCCACCGGTTTGTTTACTTTGCTGCCGGTAGAATTGGTCTTTAATCCTGGATGGAATAGGCATTTTGATTCGATACACACCTCTCTTGAATGGTCCTTGTTCGGTGTTAACATCCATAGAATACAAAAGATATACACACTCTCCTCTATCAGCGTCTTGCAGATCGGTTATAGCCTGAAAGTCAACATAAATTGCGTCAACAGGAACTTTGTAAGATTTAGCCAAGACCGCTTGAAATTCTCGTATCTGTTCGTTGGACATATATCTAGTTGCAACAGGAACGCTGGTCCTCTCGTTCCATCTTTGTTGGTTACTTGTCTCTGCAAACCATGGATTGGTTTTGAATTGACTTTGGTCTTCCGCGCTTTTTTGTTGCGGTGCACCATCCCCCATAACAAATGGAACGTATCCTGCGCATGCATAAGGATTATGAGCTGAATTAACTCCGATTTTTTGTGCCATATAAAATAAAACTGTGTTTCTTTATTGTGATGATTGGGTTTCACGTGTCAAAAGATTTATCAAAAAAAGGGTCCATGGTCGATGCTATGCAAACATACTTAAGAAAAATGCCTCTTTCGCATTTGTCACAATATCAAATTTGTGCCCAAATATTTATTACTGGTCCACAAACCTATGATGAAACCCTGAGTCGAGAAGACAAAATATTCTTGCGAAGTTTGGTCGATGCAAAGACATTGTCATTATTTATCCATGGAGCATATGTCGATTTCCCATGGAACGATAGCGCAGTTGCACTATATAATATCAAGAAGGAGTTGGCTATTTCGTCAGACTTAATGGCCCATGGAGTAATTGTTCACTTGGGCAAAAACACCATGCATTCTTTGGAAAGTGTTTTGCATCAACTCGATGACGATGCAATTTTATGGTTGGAAATTCCTGCTACAAAATCCTCCCCTGATACATTCGATCAAGCCAAAAACTTAAGCAAACTATATCGCCACATCAAGAAAATGAATTTGCGATTGCAAGTTGGATTGTGCATCGACACTGCGCATTTACATAGCGCGGGTGTTAATTTATCGTCTAGCAAAGATGCTGCAAGATGGTTCAACGAGCTTCATTCAGTTTGGCATTTTCCAATCATGATTCATCTTAATGATTCTAAGACTGAACTTGGCAAAGGAAAAGATATGCATGAAAAATTATGTTGCGGTAAAATATGGAGCGAGTATCATCCGGCTAATGGTGATAAACCATTTGCTCAGTCAGGGTTGAGTTACATATTGAGCATGTGTTCGGAAAAAAAGTATCCCATCATTATGGAACGCCATAGCAAAGATATAGATGATGATATTGCGATCCTAAGTTCCATAGTTTGAGAAAGATAAAAATTGAATTTTGTTAAAAGATATAGTGTTCCTACATTTAACAATATGGCTTTGCATATTAATCGTACCTTAACAACCACAGGATTTAGACAAGCTCTTTTAGATATCTATGATGACTTGGCTCAAATTAACCCCGCTGCGATAGAGTTGGAAAAGGGGTGTTATGATGCAACTGTACATGAATGCAACGAGCAGGGTATAATTTGTGATTTTGCCGAGCCTGGCTTCCGAGGTCGATACAGTAGCCATTCTTACAAAATATTGGCCAACTTGAATGACAGGCTGGTTGTTGACACTTCCAATTTTGTGACTATGTTGCGCAATCGAGAATCATCTTTGATCAAAATTGCAACAATGACTTCCAAAGAAATATGTCCCATAGCTGCCGCCGAAGAGAGAGCCATTATTGAGGAAAGGAAGCAACAAAAAATCGAGAAGAAAATTAGTACACTTTTCAAGTGCGCAAAGTGTGGCGCCAACAGATCAACCAAAGAAGAGAAGTTTCTTAGATCCAATGATGAGGCTTCAACTTTCAAACATACTTGCGAAGGATGTGGTCATACTTGGGTAACACAAGGTTAATCTCGCTGTCTTATCGACCATCGTATTTTTTTCTTACATTTTGCAACCGCAAATTATGGAGACGCATTATATTCTCATTGTTGTTTGTATCATAGCAATAGTCATACTGTTCTTAAGTTTTAACCTTAATGACGATATTGAATCAAAGATGGTTTGGGTGGGCGGTATAGTTGGGGTTGGTCTTGTAAGCGGTGCGCTAGGATGGTCCATGCGGAATCAAGGTAAAAATTCAAGTCTAATTTTCGGAAACAACGATGCGAGCGCGATTCCAAATTTTAATGTCGATGATTTTGCAAATGAGCCATATGATTTGCTTGTGGATGATCAAAAACATTTGTCAATCGCCGATGACGAGCAAGAGTATTTATCTCGGGATTATTCCGAATCTATTTTGGGAAGGTTTCCCATATTTGGCGAAAATGATATTGTGCCGCAGATCACTGATGAAACGGGAAAAATGTTAACCGAAAGATCATTGGCAAATAACTATTTACGAAAAGTCATACCAACTTTGGTTAACACAAATTGGTCGAACCAAACTGCAAGTTATATGCGACTAAACACGATTGGAAAAAATATCATCGACTGTATAATAAAACCAGCAATGCAAGTCAATCATCTTCCATCCCATTTTAGAATGGTTGATGCGACTGCAAATGTTGGTGGAGATAGTTTACGATTTGCGATGTGTCCTTTTGTGACCAAAGTGGATAGCTACGAAATTTTACCATTAGTTTACAACATGCTAGTGAAGAATGTCAAATTGTACGGACTTGATAAAATCAAATGTCACAACAGTAAGTTCGATTATTCTGTGCAAGATGCCTTGGTTATAATTGACCCTCCTTACGAGAGTGGGAATAACATCGGCAATTTTAATTTGAGTATAGACAATGTGCCAATCTATGAAGTTTGTGGTCGTTGTTTGAGAGAAGGTGCTTTAGCGGTCTTGTTAACTATGCCAAAAACATTTGTATACAACCTTAAATATGCTGTTGATAATAACCAACATGTGACCGCATTTCGCATGGCTTCTAAGAACAACAAAATATTCTTGATCATGCCAATGAAAAATAACAATCTCACTAACTTCCAGTCCAAACAAATTGTGCCGGATAAATCCATAACGAACAAAAGTGGTAAAGCCAATCCATGGTTTTGCGTTGTTGAGGATGTTGTAAAATAAGAATATAAATCTTTTTTGTTTGAGTAAAAGCGACCAAATATTGATGAGCAAAAACATTATTGACAAAATTTTCTCATGCGATGATTTATCAGTATTCACCGACAGCATTGTGACCGAGTTCTCATTTAATGGGTCAAGTGGCTCTAGGTTTTTCTTGTGCGAGCGAAACACAAAAAGGTTTTTGGTCAAACTAAGTTTCCACAGAAAAATAGCTCCTGAAAATTATGGTGTGGTATCGAGCGAATACATTTCACCCGCAGAAGCGGAAATCCTAATTCTAAATCATCTTAAGAAACATATTATAGATCGCAACTACACATTTTGTATTCTTGAGATCCTCGGTCAAAAAACGTGTTCAGGCAAAACCGCCAAAATGTGTGCTAGTCAATCATGGGATAAAAACTCTCTGACCTCTGGAGTAATAAGATCTTTTTGCCGATACAATGGGTTGATAAATGCGGGATTGGCATTCGATAAATTTTCTATAATGATGATGGAACGATGCGACATGACATTTTCGGATTACATTCTCTCATTTACCAATAGCGCTATAAATGTTGCGGTCTTCAAGTCACTTATTTGGCAACAGATTCATTGTCTATGGCTCTTGCGCAAAAAATATCCTAACTTGCGACATTATGATTTGCATGATGAGAATTGGATGATTCTTTTTGATACAAACTATGTCTTCTCTGCAGAAACTCCGCAATTTCTCATCTACCCAACTTCCAAAAAAGATAAGTTTGTTGTGCCATACTTCGGCATGATTCCTAAAATGATAGATTTTGGCTACGCAACTTTGCCTGAGATTGGAGCCACTAACGTCATAACTCTGGATAAAGAAGTTATGCACTATCGTGTCGACAATGAAATACTTTTCCTTTTCCACCATATTTATTATAAATCATCTCCTGGACATGGCAACCATCCGGAAATATGTGCTATATTGGAATCCCTGGACCCCACAAAATCCTTCGTTGAATATAACACCGACCATATTCGCTCTTTGAAAAACATACCAACTTATGAAGAGATGATGTACAATAAAATATTTACCTACAAGACCGATAAAATAATTCGTGACGAAGAGGTCTTTCACAGATTCGATGCGCCATAAGTATGCAAGTTTCATAGGTTTTTTTGTCTCTTGTTTACAATAATATGTTAGAATATGTCATGTTGGTGCTATTTGCCTTGTTGTGCATTATTGCGTCATTCCATTCTTGGAGAGACAACAGGCATTTTAAAATGGAACGAGTTGACTTAAGCGGGAAAATTCAACGACGACGAAGGACGGTCAAGATTCAACCGCCTAAACCTAAATTAGGTCCACCTATAAAACACATACCAATCGAGGAAGCCCTAGATAGACCTGCACCAAAATTGACCGGCATCTTGCTGGGCACCGACCATCCCATCAATCATGATCGGCGGGTTAGTTTTGCGGATGAAAAGGAAGAGACAATATACAGAAAAAAATCGGGTGACGTTGTTGGTCGAGTCGTTCTTAAAATGTAATGTGATGAACGATCAATCTAATTTGCATTGATACAACAATTATCCCAATAACAACTCAAGTTTTTTATGAGGATGTTGATACACTTCCTGATGTAGGTGTCGCTGTTGTAGTTGATGAAGGTCCACTAAATACAAAATAAGCAAGAGCAATTCCGCCCACTATAACCAAACAAATAAGCAAAATGAACAACATAATTGGCTGAGAAAACACATTACCAATTGCCCCTATGGCCTTTGCGATAAAGTCAAGTGGGTTTGTTGAAGTTGCTTCAGTTGTCTGTTCAATATGTGATTGAATAGTGTTGAAAATTCCCGACCTATCAATTTGCTGCAAAGTTGCGGCCGCGAACACTTTGGCTCCTTGAGTGACATTAACGGTATCAAATACTACAATACCGCTGTTAGAGTATGTGACTTGTTGTGTTTGTCTAATGGTGTTATAATTGGATTGTATGTTGCTCATGGTTACGTTAGATCGTATTAGACTGCGAAGCTCGGTTGACGCGCTAGCCGAATCTTTACCAAAAGCGGATAACAAGGCCACTCCTGATGCGGTTGAAGCCTGCTCTATTGCATTCTGTATACGATTTTGCAAGTCAGTCTGCTTGTTAAGATCTGAGAAACATGTGCTGCTTACCTCTGTTTGCTGTTCTACATTAATATTTGATGACCATTTCCAACCTGTGTTGTTCACATTTATCAACTGATCTTGGGACGTATTAACAACGCAGTTTTGCACCGTTTCGGATGCGATAGTTGATATTTGCTCAGACAGAGCGCTGATAGTTGTTTTAGATTCTGTACCTCCCATTATAATTCTTATTCTAAAGTTTTGCAGCGAATTAATAATCATTTTATGGCCCAAGTTCCAGACAACATTGTGCCAGAAGTCAAGAAAGACGAGATTCCTCAACAAGAAGCTCAAGCTGACGATGATTTTGATATGGACTCTTACATAAAACGGTTCGATACTCTGAGAGATTTGGCGGGATCTTTGCGCATTGAACACGCACTTCAAAAAGCCCCACATGACCAAGCTAAAGTAGCCTTGTTAGTCAATCACGCGATTGAAATGGAAAAGTTAGTGACCCATCTTATAAATCACATTGTTGATATGAACAATCTTTTTAGCAAGTAAATGATCGAGTTAACGCAAAATTTGCTGGTGTAAAATTCCGACATTTTTTTGTCCCATTCGTTAAAGGCATGAATTCGCATCTTGTGTCGTTGTTCAAGAATTTATCTGATAATGCCTATCTCAACAAAGACATGTATAGGGCCGCTGCTTTTGATAAAGCTGCTTATGTAATTTCTCAACTCAAATATGCGGTCAACAAAACGACACTCAACAGACTCAAATCTAAAAAACATCCTGGTATTGGGGACGGTATAATGGATAGAATCGAGGAGTATGTTCTTACTGGTAAAATAGCAGGCGCTAATCCAATTGGATTTGAATTGGCAGATATGACTGGGGTTGGACCTGCAACTTTGGCAGCATGGTCCAAGTTGGGCATACATAACAGAACCACTTTACAAAAACGGGTCGATGAAGGATCGATTAAATTGACCACCTCGCAATTATTTGGACTAAAATATTATGATGATCTACACAAAAGATTAGATCGGACTTTAGTCAAAAAGGTCGCCGATGAAATACGAGAATGTGTAATGAAAGTTGACTCTCAATCTTCGTTTGACATAGTTGGGTCCTATCGAAGAGGCTTACCAACTAGTGGTGATGTTGACTTAATTGTATCTCAGATTGATGCTGACGATCTTATGAAATGTGTGACTGCGAAGGCCAACTTTGTTGGCGAATTAAGTCGAGGGTCTTCAAGGATAATATTTTTGTGGAGAGAGGGTCATGTTTTGCAAGTGGATATTCTCATTGCATCTGATTATTATGCAGCGTTAAATTATTTTACTGGTAGCGACAAACATAACATAGAATTGAGAATCGCCGCTAAATTGGCAGGTTTGCGGTTAAGCCAAAATGGTCTTTTTGTCTTGCACGATGGTAAAAATGTTGGCGATAAAATTATTCTGACAAGCGAAGAAGATATTTACCGTCGCATTGGGGTTGACTATATTGAGCCAAAAGATAGGTAAGGATGCACAAAAAAATATTCGATTGTTAATTCATAATTTATGAGGAGCGTTATCAATCCATTGTAATAGCCTGTGAAAGTCAAATATGCTTTGTCCAAAATAGGTTAACATATCAAGCAATATTTCATATGCCGATTTCAAATCGCGTATTCCCATCATAAGGAAATTTATAGGTTCAGGTATTCGATAAGTTGTCAAGCATGATGATGCAAATGCAAGATACATTTTAGTATGTGCCTTGGACAACCTCGCTTCCGTCATACTAAGTCGAAGCATCGTTGTAGTATACAATATGCTGCTGGGATATAAACTATGTTTTGCAAACTTCATGTTAATGTTTTGAGAAACATTGTTCATAACTATGATGACATCTGGAGGTAAATCTTGGCGCAACGTTTTGCTTTTGCAGATTGAGTAAGCATTAATGTATTTGACTATTTCCACAACGCTAGATGTTAATTCTTGCGTGGGTGAATGTCCCAAATAAACATCTCGGGTCGAAAATTGCACAGTGTTTGCCCCCGTTATTTTGTGGAAGCATAATATTTTGATTTGTGAAGGGTGTATGATTGTGGGAACACCATTAATCGAGATAATAAAATTAGACCTAAATTCTATTGAGGAAGGAGTGGTGCGACCATTTTTTCTGTAAACACCCGTCATAAACAATCGGGTTTGTTTTGGCAAAAGCGATTCACCATCTATTGAAACTATATCATCATCGTTGGTCTTAAATCCGTATACATAGTGACCGCTCCTTGTTGTCACCTCTCTATCGCAAACTTGATAAACATATTCCCAATTATCAAGTCCGCCTACACAACAAACCAAATAGAAAGTGTCCTCTTGTAAGCCTTTATCTCGATCGATAACGAGTCCAGGAAAGTCTTCATCAATAGCTTCTGAGAATTGCAACTCAATCATTGACTCTACTTGCCCGATGTTCAATTTTAATTTGGCATAAAAAATTGAATTTGCATTTCCTGTTCAATATGGCAAAACCTAACGCTGATACTCTATTCTTAATGGCTTGGCAATTGTGCGACGGGGATGTTCTGTACAATCCCCACACGGGAAAAGCTATAGAACCTGATGGTCCAACTCACAAGAAACTTCTTGAGGAAGTTGAGACAGCTATATCCACAAATGGTGGTTTACCCTTGATTAATCTAGCAGCGTTGGCCAAGAGCGCTTATTTCTATCCCAACAAGAGAGCATCAAAAAAGACTGCCAAGACTACTACACCAAAGGTAACGACCCCTAAGAAAACCGCAGCAACCCCAACTTGTAAAACCTCTGTGGTTGTTCCAATAACAGATTGTCCAATCACCGAAGAAGATAAAAAATTCCTTAAGGTTTGGGAGGAGAGTAAAGGGACTATTAATCCGACAACTATGAGGGTTCTTAATAACCCACAATCTCAGGTAGCCTTAACTTGTCAAGCTAAGGCCCAAGTTATCAAGGCTAAGCTTGGTTTGTAGTTTGATATGTCTCTTATTTTTTTGTAGATTGAGAGGCCGCAAATTTTACCTCACTATAAATCTCATCAGCAGACATGAATGCGAATTTGTGTCCATCGAGGAAAGTCCTCATTCGATAGATATCTCCAATACCATCATCCGGATTCAAAACAACGGGGTTGCGATGACCTATTGTGGAGAACATTTTGTCCAATCGTCCTGACAAGTTATTACCAACTTTGAGTTCGCGCATGACCTTCGGTTTATTTTTACACAAATTTTCCAACTCTCTTCTTTGGGCCCTTACGAAGTTTTCCTCTGGATCAAGATTGATAGCAAAACAATAGTTGGCCAAGCCAAACAAGTTAATTGGCAATCCTACAAAAACGAGTAATTTATTTTGTCTTTCTTCGCATATTTTCCTTAAGTGCGCATAATCAAGACCCACACCTAACATAGCATGAGTATCAACCATGGCATCAACGTCGTATACTTCTAAGTTGGGTGATTTTATCTTGCGCAATTCTCCCATAAGTGTAGTTTTGCCACAACCACTAGGTCCATTTACCCACGCGATATATTGTTTTGGATGCTTGATACGGTATTTGAGATTGTTATAAACGAGCTCCATCTTTTCCATGACCGCCTCAAATGGGACAAAATTGTATCCAAAGTTGCTATATGCTTGGTATATTTTGGAATTTTCATCAAGCCATATCGCGACATCTCTAGCTGAAGCATTTTCACTCTTGGCTCGTCGGGATACTATGGTATCAACGGGAGGGTCAATAAATAAATGAATGCCATGGAACGATATAAGATGTCCATTGTTGGAATAATTACGCCCCACAAACAACAGAGGGGAGTTTTTGTTGCTTTCGCAAAACTTGTTTATTTTCTCCATGACTTTTGCAAAAAGGTCATCAATTTCCGCGTCGGTCATTTTGTCCACATCTTTCATGTCAGGATCAAGGTCGTAACATTTGACATCGGGATATCTCTTGACAAATTGTTCCACAAAGTATGATTTGCCCGCACTCTTGACCCCACCTATGTGACCTAAAGCAAAAATACCTTGTTCGTAAAAATCTGCCAAAGACGATTGAGCTCCTCCTATTTTAGGTTCATGTATTGTGAGTGAGCGATTTGCGGATGGAGTTTGCGCTGCTCCTTGAATGGTTGAGGATAATCCAAGGCTTGAATATAAGGAAACTCCAAAATATGCAAAAATCAAAATGACAACCAACAACAAAACGAAAAGGGCTATTTTTTCATACATCTTTTAATAACCCACATTTTGTTTTGTCAAAATTATGCGAGCATCGATCGCATGCTCAGATAAAGCCAACAGGGTGAGAAAATCTGAAATTACTATAGCTATGTCACTGTTGGGAAACAGTCCGTACTTTATAATCGTGTGTGTTCTCTCAGCCTTATATTGGGCCACGAATGCTGTGCCAAACTTCTCAATATCGGAGAATGTTTGCGGAAACTTATACACGCTACCTTCCCAATATTGCCATGCAAAACGATAATCGTTCGGCCATCGATATGTTTCAATGACTTCTCTTTCATCTGGCCCAAATGCGCGTAACTTCAATTTGTTATTAGGCAGAATGTCTCTTGCAAAGTTAATTGGACAAGAGTCCTCATTTAGGAAAATCATGTTCGTGATGAACACCCCATCAGGACTTAACCACGCAAAACGTATTTTGGAATCAACTGAAGGGTCCTCTATTCTTAGGACGGTTTCGCCTGTTGGGAATGAATATGCTATTTTGATAAGTGTGCTTGACGGCAACATTTTTCTTGCAACCTTATTTCAAGTTCAAAATATTCAGCTCAATGAAATGATAAAATACAATGTCAATATCAATCACCGATCAACTATTGTATGAAGAGCTATTTCACCAAAACTACATTGAATCGTTTAAGTTGGTTGCTCATCAAACTACAAATCCATCAATACGCAACATACGCAGAGAGCATAGAAAATACAGAGTGTCAAAACAAAATCCCTCTCCTAAAATCATACCAGGGAATTCCCCGGGGTACACTTTCTTAAAAACCAAACCCAACCAATTGTTGGAAGAAAAGGCAACTATTCCATTCGAGCAAAAACTTGGCTTGGGTCAAATAACATATGACAATCCGCATCATAGGAATACAAGCAACACACTATCCCTTAATATACCAACTGTGGGAAAAGGTATCGTGATACGAGATGAAACCGACCTAACTGCAAAAGTGTACCGATATTTTCCAACAATTATGACCTTTGTTCAAACTTGCGACTCCAAGCCCGTTTACAATTTTCATGAGGTTATCTTTGGACATCAGATTCAAAAACCTAAGTTCGATATAGATGGTGGGGATGATGACACTATGTCACAAATTATAGACACCATTTTGTCTACCTTTGAAGAATTATATAACCTGGATGCAAAATACATAGATTATGTAGATTGTGATTCAAGCGGCCGTGACGCAAAAACGGGAGAGTATAAATTTTCTCATCACATAATTTTTCCATACCTTGCGTTTTCCAACAATCAACAAGCGTCTTATTTTCATAAGCAGGTTGTTAAAAACTTGGCTTATGATCCCGACGCCCTTATTTGTCTCGACCAACAAACCAATGGAAAGACACAAAATTTTCGCATAGTCGGGTCCCAAAAAAATGGTCGGTCTTTGCGAATTGCGCAAAATGATGAGGATTGGATTTTATCGGATACTCTAGTGACTCATACAGAACATTGTAACATTTTACCCGATATTTTACCAGATAAATGGGCTCAAGAAAAAATACTCTTTCAAAAGTCGATGGATAATTTTCATCTTGATCGAACCTCTGAAGAATTAGAAATATTTGCCTTGATTTGTGAAAAATGGTTGAGTAAAGAGTATGGTCCTGGAATTTTCTCAAGGGGACAATGTAACGGATCAACATTGTTGTTTGATAGAGTGTCAATAAGTCGACATAATTGTGTATTGTGTGATCGCATACATGCTAAGATAGGATGTTTCTTTGTGTTGGGAATCAAATATATTCGTTTTTACTGTTGGCGAGCTAAAGGGAAAAATTGTATCATTTGGGAAAAACCAAACCTCGATGACAATCTCGAGACCCCTCCTCAAAGGAACATTCTGGATAGTGAGGATAATTTGAATAAGTTTTCTGAAGAAAATGAGTCCCTCATAAAAGACGAAACATCCCAAAAAATGAGCGATTCTAAATCAAGAGTTACAAAACGCGATAACACAATATGGTTCGCAGGGGATGAGAATGCCGATGTTAAATGTTGGCGAGACTTTTCCAAAAAATATACATCGAAGACATTCCCGGTCAACAAAAACAAATTGCTTTCTATGATGTTGTCCGATATGATGAAAGTTTGTTATGTTGTGGATACTTGTGGTAGTAAATCCGTTGTGGTAAGTGGGCTTGGAGATGAACTTGAGATTGAGAAATTTGCTGTAGCATCATCCATGAATTCAAAATGCATGGCACGGACAATGAACCATAACACCATTAGTTTTTCGCAAATATTGTTGATTATCAAGAGCGAACATGGTTACAAAAATCTGATATTTAACCCTATCTCAACTCCACCAGGTTCGTTGAATCTTTTCAGGGGCTTGCTTGCTAAACCCGTTGAACAAGTTGATATGACGAAAATACAATTTCTCTTGAATCATATAAGGATCGTATGGGCCAAACAGGATAATAATTTGTATAGTTATATACTACAATGGTTGGGAAATATCTTGCGAGGTAACAAGAATGGGTCTGCCATTGTGTTGTATTCTTCCTTGGAAGGAGCGGGCAAAAATATAGTGACTGACTTTTTAAGGGACTTTGTCATTGGCTCATCTTATGCAGCGGATGGGCAAATTGAAGATGTGACTGGCAAATTCAACTCCCCTTATGCCAACAAGATACTTACAATTGTTAACGAGGTACCAGCAGATGGTGATAAGTCACATGGATATAGCGTTGCTGAAAGGATGAAAAATCTTGTGACAAACCAAAAATTCAGATGGGAAAAGAAAGGAGTTGATCCAATTATAGTTGATGACTATAACAACTTCATCTTCAATACCAATTATGCTGCGGCAATTAAAATTAGCGATTCCAATCGACGATTCACAATGTGCGAATGTAGTAACGAAAAAGTTGGACAAACAACATACTTTAATGAATTATTGACTTACTTGAAACATCCTAATGGTCCAACAACGGCTTCACATTTTCTCAAATATGTCATTGATTTGCCTATCACAATGAATGTCAACAAATCCCACGAAACTTCATTCGAGCAAAATATAAAAGAGTGTTATAAACTTGGGGACCCAATCATGCAATTTATGCAAAGTGTAAAATGGCCTAGGCCACAAGCCTCGATACAAGAGTTATATGAAACTTATAACAAATGCAACTTGGCTAAGTTGGGTATCAATAAATTTTCATCCGACCTGATGAACAAAGAAAAATATGGTGACAATGTGTTTGCGATAAAGAAGAGTCTACCTTATATAGATGGAGTAAGAATTACCATGTTGACAATAAACCCAAAATATGTCGATCAATCGGACTATCATTCTTTGCAAGACTATCATATTAATGTTGCGCGAGCTAATGCAGTGTAAGTTTGATGACCTTTTTTGTCGCGAAAAATTGAATACGCCATCCCAAGACCCAGAGAATCATGGAAATCCAAGCTAGCGTAGAAGCATTTGAGTATGTCGATAACAAGGGTATAAATCGAGGTTTATGGGGATTGGAAATAATAAAAACAGAAAATGGTAGGACTCATATCATAGAAATTAAGAGACCTTATGCATTCTCAAAGCGCGAATGGATTAATTTTATGAAACACGGTGGGACTTTATCGGATGGTCCTTATGGGTTACGATCGGCAGGAAACTTCTTGGAAATTTGGGGTAAACATTCGTATGATAAGATCGATTTATGTCTGATAGATTATGAACTCAAAATCATTCTTGACGTTGTAATAAATGGGAAATATATTTTTGCCACATAGTCTCATCCTTATTTTTTTCACTCAAACATCTCCTTCACCTCCTTCCAATCCTCTATCTCCTTCCAATCCTCTATCTCCTTCCAATCCTTCATCCCCTGATACCCATCCCTCTCAATCCTCATCCAATCCACCTAATTTTGGTAGAATACTTCGTTCCAATGATGGCACGTTCTCTATGGAATCGACTATTGATACCTACTCCGTCCACTCCGCTCACTCCATCCACTCTGCCCACTCCGTCCACTGCGTATCAAATAACAATTCTTTGGTAAGCTCATTCATGACTATCCCATTCCAGTTGGTTGAATCCAAGCTAAAAAAGGTATTCGAGGATGCGGTGGCCAACAATCTATACTTCATAAGGTCCTGATCGACCATTCAATTCATCATCCTCAATCTCAATCAATTAACCCCTGATCAATCATACATCTCTGACAATCTTATCGACCATCCAATTCATCATCCCTGTTTTTTTGTCATTGTCTTATGACCCATCTTATGCCCAATCATCATTCCGACCACTCATTCAATTCATCATCCTCAATCTCAATCAACTTATCCATGACCCATCTTATGTCCAATCATCATTCCGACCACTCATTCAATTCATCATCCCTGTTTTTTTGTCATTGTCTTATGACCCATCTTATGCCCAATCATTATTCCGACCACTCATTCAATTCATCATCCTCAATCTCAATCAACTTATCCATGACCAATCGCATACCCAGTTACCATTCCAGTCACCTACTCAATTCATTATCCACATTTTTTGTCATTGTCTTGTGTTCAATCTTATACTTAATCAACATCTCAGTCAAGTATGGTTACCTCGATTTATAATTCCACTTCACTAATCCCTAACCCACCTTATACCCAATCAATATCCCAATCACCCATTCAATTCATCATCCTCAATCTCACTCCATCAATCCCTAACCCACCTTGTACCCAATCGACATCCTAACCACTCATTCAATTCATCATCCTCAATCTCACTCCATCAATCCCTAACCAACCCCACAACCAATCAACATCCTAGCCACTCATGAACACCCCTATTCCCAATCTCATTCCATCAATCCTTGACCCACCTTGTACCTAATCAATATCCTGACCCACACTTTTCAATCCAGAATCTAATTTGGACACCGCCCGTTCAAATCTACAATGTCGATGCCAACAACAACTTTGGCTCCGAAAAAACTCCCCAAAAGCAACGAAAAAATCATGATAAGACAGAATCGCCATGGAATAGTCCTAGCCAGTCATGTTTCGCCTAGCGGCGATCGGACTTGCCAGGGCGCACACAAAGTCATTCATGGCCAAAAAAATATGGACCATCCTCCACACCAAGACCCCTCTTTGAAACCCCATACCA
>JACCDW010461019.1_pt1 | contig 35095 bp, 34 predicted proteins | sample 7449781 | NCBI WGS metagenome assembly JACCDW01 (sample SAMN15323449, study PRJNA562643) | freshwater metagenome | isolation source: river surface water | place: USA:Blue River Watershed | collected 2017-08-18
TCTCCCAAAAACGCATTGATCTTCGAGAAGGGCTGGGAGCCGAAAAAGCCGCGGTAGGCGCCGAGTGGCGATGGATGTGCACTCTCAATGATGAGGTGGCGGTTGGAGCCAATGAACTTCTTTTTGCTTTGGGCATGCTTACCCCACAAAACAAAAACAATAGGCGTGGTCTTTAATGCCAATCGCTGGATGACATAATCGGTAAACCAATCCCATCCCAAATCTTTGTGCGACATGGGCTTGTCGCGCTCAACTGTTAAAGTGGTATTCAATAAAAAAACGCCTTGACTTGCCCAATCATGCAAATCAGTTCGGGTTCGCTTTATGCCCAAATCACTTTCTAATTCCTTGAAAATATTGCGCAATGAAGGTGGAATCTTGATGCCTTCATTTACCGAAAAAGCCAAGCCATTGGCTTCGCCATCGCCATGATAGGGATCTTGTCCAATAATGACCACACGAACTTTTGAAAATGGTGTGGCATTGAACGCCGCAAAAATCTGCGGCCTGGGTGGAAAAGAAAAAGGTTGAGCATACACTTGCTCAACCTTTTCTGTAATATGCTTCCATCTGTCGTTCTGAAAGGCCCCGCTCAATTCGCGTTGCCATCCCGAATCTTGGATGTAGTCTTCTAATTTCATGAATGTGCAACCACCAATTTCTTGGTTACATACGAACCATTGTTTTGACGAACACTCAAATAATAAACACCGTTGGCCCACTCACTCGCATCAAAAGTCAATTGACCTGATGTGAAATTTTGTGCAGCTACTTGTCTTCCATTGCTATCAAAAACAACAGCTTGCTGAATCCAAGGATTGTTGGCAACTTGAACTTGGAATGTTGTCTGAATCAATGAAGGGTAAACCACTACATCATCAAACTTCAATTCCTCTTTTACACTTACAGGCTGACAAGGCAATGCGCTGGTTCCCTTGGTAGCGCCATCCATGGTCAACCATCCCAAGTTTCCTGGATCCAACCATACTTTCAATTTTTCCGCTGCTGTATTGGGATTGAAATTTCCAGTCCAATGCTTGGCCATACGACCATAATAATCTGGAGAAGTTGGGGTTGTGCAATATGAACCACCACCTGTCAAAGTACCAATAATTTGGTGGCTGGGTGAGAAAATGGGAGATCCTGAAGATCCACCCTCGGTTACACCATGATTGGTTTCTGTAGCCATCCATACTGTTCTCCAGTGACGATCCGAAGCTTGCCAAGTTCCTTTGGTTACTTGAGAAGCATGAGAAATTTTCATATAATCACCAGCTGGGTGATGAATACAAATTGCCTTTGCACCGTACAATGAATCGGTAATCGCAACGGGAACGTTGTCTGTTGCATCCCATCCTGCGTAATAAACTGTCCAACTGGCTGGAATTGCATCTTGCAATTCAATCAAAGCAAAATCAGATCCTGTAGCTCCACCACCATCGTTGGAATCCGCACGCAAATACAAGCCTGTTGAATTTTGTGTAGTTGAGCCCAAACCAGTTCCACATCCGCTTTTGGCAAAATTGAAACGAGCTGAAGAAGCCAACAAATCAGCAGCAGAAGAACTTTCCGTACAATGCATGGCTGTCAAAACATAACCTTTACAATCCATGGCCGTGTTGTTCACCAAAGTACCTGAACACAAGCCCGCACCACCAGTCATTACCAAGCTCAAACGAACCACCGCATGTTTTTCATTTTGCCACGCATCACCTTCTGGACAATTCACATCCACTTCGCATGGATCACTCTCAACATTCTTGAACTGCTCCGCACGTGGGTCTTGAATCATGCGATAGAAATGCAACAAACCGCGGGTTTCCAAACGAGCATCTCCAACAACACCAGCAGGCTGACGATATTCCAACACTGCAGCATCACCATACACCTCAGGTGTTCTGAAAATGTGGTGTGATTTGTTTTGATCTGCAGTGAATGGCCCTTCTAACCAAGACTTGTCCGCAGCATACAAATACAATTCTGCTCCCTCAGGTAAGTTATAATAACTGAAAACAACGCCCATTGCCAAAGCACCTGGACTTTGAAATGCATACAACCAACGCTTACTGCCATCTGCATTGTATTCCCATTCGCCCATGGAGTTCATATCCAATTGCATCGGCACCCAAGCCGCATTCATGGTCATACCACCTTGCTTCTCCTCTTCAATCGATGATAAGATCAATTTCTCATTGTCCAAGTTAGACAAAACATCCACTTGAAGATCCTGAGCCATCGCTGCATAAGACATCGTAGCTACGACTCCGCTGGCGATAAAAATTCTAGATAAAATTTTTCTCATTTTTTAAATTTCCTTGGTTTTGGTGCCGAAAGATAAAGTAGCTTAGCGCTGTTTGATGTTAAACCAAAAAAAAATATCCAAAGTCTTGCTACGGGCCTTCATTGGTCCGTTTATCGTCACTTTTTTGGTTTCTCTTTTTGTGTTCGAATTGCAGTTCATTTGGTTGTACATCGACGACCTCATGGGCAAAGGTTTGAGCTTTTGGATTATCCTTCAACTTTTGCTTTTTGTCTCAGCCCGAATAGTCAACATGGCTCTACCCTTGGCCATCTTGATGTCCAGCATCATGACCATCGGCGCGTTGTCCGAACACAACGAGCTAACCGCCATGAAAAGCGCGGGATTGAGCTTGGGTAGAATTTTCAGACCCTTGATTATTTTTATTGGTGGTCTCTCCATTGTTGCATTCTTCTTTGCCAACAACATCTGGCCCATCGCCAACTTGAAATACAGAACACTGCTCTTCTCCATCGTGCAACAAAAGCCTGCATTGAGTTTAACGGAAGGTCAGTTTTATGATGGTATCGATGGTATCAGCATTCGAGTCATGAAGAAAAATACCGAGTCTGGTGAGCTTCAAGACATTTTGATATACGATCACCGCGAACCAGGAAGAGGTAATAGAACTGTGATCAGGGCTGAAAAAGGCAATATGCAACAAACGGAGGACAAGCGTTGGTTGATTTTACAAATGCAAAATGGTGTGACTTACGACGAACTCGATGAAAAGCGTTCTCGCCATCCGAAGCACCCTGCTTTGTCTTCTCATTTTGATCAAATGACTTTGCGTATTGACATTTCTTCATTGTTCTTCAGCAAAGATGATGAAGAGGTTTTCAAAAATGCCTTTGAGATGATGACCATCAATCAGCTCGATCATGCGTTAACGGGATTTGACGCAGAAGTAGACAGCATGAATCAGTATTGGAAAGTGAGCAATGATAAAAAATTGAGACTCACTGAAGACCTTACCAAAATTCAACCTTCACCCGCATCACTTCAATCACAAATGCCGCTTACCATTCAAGGCAAAACCATTCAAGCAGCTATTGATGCTTCGAGAAGAGACATGGTGCAGATTCAAAAAATTAAAATCGAAAAAGAAGATTTACTTCGATTTGCCAATCGGCACAAGATTGAATGGCACAGAAAATTCTTCTTGGCAATCTCCTGCTTCGTTTTGTTTTTCGTGGGTGCACCATTGGGCGCAATCTTAAGAAAAGGTGGATTGGGCCTTCCCTCTGTAATTGCTTTGCTCCTCTTTATTGTTTTTGAAATGCTCACCATTGCTGGAGAAAAGATGGCCAAAGCCTTCATCATAGAGCCTTGGTTGGGCATGTGGATTTCTACAATCGTTATGGTTCCCATTTGTATTTTGGTAATGTACTCCGCCAACCAAGAGAAAAGTTGGAACATCCCAGATTTTAAATCTTGGTTCAAGAAAAAAAACAAAGCCCTTTAAAATGCGCGTTTTACAATTGTGTCATAAGCCTCCACTTCCTGCCAAAGACGGCGGTTGTATCGCCATGAACAATTTGACGCAAGGCTTGATTGAATCAGGACACAAAGTGAAAATCATCACCATCTTCACGCACAAACACGACTTGAAATTGAATGAACTCAGTCCGGAGTACATTCAAAAGACAGATATAGAAGGGGTTCATGTGGATACACGAATCAACTTTGTTGATGCGTTTACTGCATTCATGACCAACGACAGTTACCATGTCAATCGTTTTTTCAGTCCCGACATGGACATAAAAATCGATCGCCTTTTGCGCAAGCAAAGTTTTGATGTCATACACTTGGAAAGTCTATTCATGACACCATACATCGGAACAATCAAACGCCACAGCAAGGCTCCAATCATTTTAAGAGCGCACAATATTGAGTATACCATTTGGGAGAAAATTGCCATTGGAACAAAAAATCCAATCAAGAAATTGTACCTGAATTTTCTCGCCAAGCAATTGAGAGAATACGAATTGATGATGTTCAATTCAGTTGATGGCATCGCCACCATTTCAGAATCAGATAAAATCAGAATGTTGCAATTGGGGGTTAGAAGACCCATCAAGACGGTGGCATTTGGTATTGACCTCAACTTGTATCCTTGTGTACCCTCCACTCCTACTCAAAATCTAAAACTTTTTCATTTGGGCGCAATGGATTGGGAACCCAATGTTGAAGGACTAAAATGGTTCATCGAGAAAGTTTGGCCAGCTGTTCATCAACGTTTCCCTCAAATTACTTTGCACCTGGCTGGAAGAAATATGTCAGACGAATTTAAGGCACTGAATGTGCCTCAAGTATTCATCGAAGGTGAAGTGGACGATGCAACCCAGTACATACAAGCGCATGATGTCATGGTGGTTCCAATTTTATCAGGAGGCGGTGTGCGCGTAAAGATTATCGAAGGAATGGCTTTGGGAAAAGCCATCATCAGTTCCACCATCGGTGCCATTGGTATAGATTACAAAGAAAAAGAAAACATTCTCATTGCCGATTCCACTTCGGAGTGGATTCAAGCCATTGATGGCCTCATCAACAAAGAAGGAAAAAAAGAGCGCCTTGAAATCAATGCTCGTCAATTTGCCGAAACCCATTTTGACAACCGAATCATCACCAAAGAATTGATTCAATTTTATAAGGAAGTGCAAAAATGAAGATGGTTGTTACGCTTTCACGAGTTCCATTTCCTTTGGAGAAAGGAGACAAACTTCGTGCGTATCACCAAATCAAATCCATGATTGACGCGGGCCATGATGTTCATGTCATCTGCTTTCACTTCGAAAAAGTTGGCTCGCATCAAATACAAGCACTCAATCAAATAGGTGGAAATTGGTATTTCATTCCCCTCTCCAAATTACGCATTCCATTTGGGGTATTGAAAGGAATTTGGAGTCAACAACCCTGGCAAGTATTGCTATTTCATCAACGCCCTGCTCATCGACAATTTCAATTGTTGGTTGAAAAAATTCATCCTGATGTCATCTACTCTCAGATGATCAGAACGGCTGAATACACCAAAAATCTTCATGAGATTTCCAAGACTTTGGACTACATGGATGCATTGAGTTTGGGATTGAAAAAACGTTGGCAGAAAAGCCATTGGACAAGCAGATGGTTTTGGAGAGATGAATTTGAGCGCGTGAGTAAATATGAAAAAGTCATTTCGCATTACTTTGATCATCTCACCATTATCTCTCAAAAAGATGCCAAGAGTATCGCCCTTCCCGATGGCAAAAACTTTGAGATTATTTCAAATGGAATAGATTTCGATTTCTTCACTGCCCGTCAATTCACACATGACGATGCCATCATCTTCACAGGCAACATGAACTATCCACCCAATGTGGATGCTGCGTTAAGATTGGGACTTCAAGTCATGCCATTGCTTTGGAAAAAACTTCCACATGTCAAGCTAATCATCGCTGGTGCTGAGCCTCATCGAAGTCTTCAACAAAATTTGAAAGATTCCAGAATTGAAATCACCGGTTGGATGGATGACATCAGGAAGGCCTATGAAAGAGGCAGCGTCTTCGTTGCTCCAATGTCGCTGGGATCAGGTATGCAAAATAAGATACTTGAAGCGCTCAGCATGGGACTTCCTGTAGTTTGTTCTGACATTGCTGCTGATGCTTTTGATGAAGAACTCAAAGAAATTCTATTTGTCGCTGAAAACGATGATGAATATGTGGATCATATCATTTCACTTTTAAACCCAGAATTTCAACATCCGCATGCGGATGTCCAATCCATCATTCAATCCAAATTCTCATGGAAAAAAGCTACAGAGCCTTTGCTATCCTTGTTGCGTGCATCATCGCATTAAATATCCAAGGACAAACTGCAAAAAACATCAAGACAGAAGACACGTTGTTTTGGACCATCGGACAAGTTGGTATTCGCGACGCCAAAATTTTTGTCATGCGCAAAGGACAATCCAATGCGAGAATGGGAACACCCATTGTTAAGTTGGATTTGTATGAAGGAAAAAACTTTATTCAAACTTTAGATTTCGAGCTCGATAAAAAATTCGGGTACTCCACAATAGCTGAATTCCATTTATTGAAACCCAACACGACCTATTGGGTAAAATCAAAGAACATTTCACGACAAGATCATGACTCTATTTCCTTTACCACTCAACCTTTGTGGAAATACCGGACCAACGCACCTGATTTGGATATCGCGTTTGGATCTTGCGCATACCTCAACGATCTCCCCTACGATCGTCCAGGAAAATCTTATGGTGGAGGTGAATTGATTTTCAATAGCATCGCATCGCTTCAACCTGATGCCATGATTTGGTTGGGAGACAACGTGTATTTCCGAGAAGGAGATTGGGATAGCCAAGAAGGAATGGTTGCGCGATATGCACAATCTCGCATGCACCCCAGATTGGATTCTATATTTAGATATGTTCCCAATTATGCCATTTGGGATGATCATGATTTTGGTCCCAATGACAGCAACGGCAGCTTTATTTTAAAAGACAAGAGCAAAGAAGTCTTTGCACACTTTTGGCCCAATCCATCCATTGGAATATCAGGCTTAGATGGCATCACATCCATGACAACAATTGGGGATGTGGATTTCTTTTTCTTGGACAATCGCTTCAACAGAACCCGACACGATGTCAATATGGCTCCCTATTTGTCTTTTTCAAAAGGGCCGACAATCTTGGGACACGAACAAATTTCATGGTTGATTCAAGCGTTAAAATCCAGTTCGGCATCCTTCAAAGTGATTTGTATCGGAGGACAATTCATCAACTCTGCGGCAGTGTATGAAAACTACAGCAACTACGCTGAAGAGCGAGCGTACATCCGAGACCTGCTCATCACAAACAACATCAAGAATGTGGTTTTTCTATCAGGTGACAGACATTGTGGCGAAATAAGCAAATTGAAAAGTGGAGATTTCACAACTTATGATTTGACTTCATCACCACTTACCTCAGGAGCTTCTGATATGTCGGCCGAGAAAAATGAGTTCCGCATGGATGGAACAATCGTTTCGCAAAGACACTTTGCCCAATTGCATGTGCGTGGGGAGAACAAAAACAGAAAACTATCTGTCAGCTATCACGACACCCAAGGAAAAGTCATATTTGAAAAAGAATTGAATTTTGATGCGAAATAAACTTTCAATGTTGGCACTGGCCATCGGAATCTTAAGTTGCAAAGACCAAAGCTCTTTGTCCTTTGAACATGACTTTGGAAAGGAGATGATTTGGAAAGACCCCATTGCATGGGATTGGAACGTGCAACAAAATGCCCACACCTATACCCTGCATTTGGACTTACAATGCGCAGTCCATTATCCATATGACAAGTTGCCCATCGAATGGACAGAAACCGATCCACTTGGAAATAAAGTAAGCCATGAAATGGACATCATCATTCGAAATGCGGATGGAACATTCAACGGAGACAAAGCTTTGGACTACCTGAATTTTGATATTGATCTTTCAACTTCTCATCAATACCAACAATTTGGAACTTACCATTACACATTGGCGCAAAAAATAGGGCCTCACATGGAGGCCCCTTATATGGTTGAATTTGAAATTACAGCCAAGGAAAATCAATAGCGATTATTGATTCTCGCGTCTGGCTTTTTGCATTTCATTTTCCTCTTGGGCTCTGCCGCGCTTTTCCTTGAACAAATCAAATCTTGTGGGGACAACTTTAGCAGGCCAGTAATTGTTGTTCAATTCAACGTCTGCCGTTTCCAACAATGGATCCAATGCAATTTCTTTGGCTGGTTGATCCAAAACAAAGACTTTGGTTACCGTGGGTTCAGACATTTTCCAAATCTCCGCAGGAATTTTAAATTGCTTTTTGGTACCATCTTCCATGGTAAACTCAAAGATCAATGGCATGATCAATCCACCCACGTTCTCTAAAGTCAATTGGTAGTAATAACGTTTCTTCGCCATCAATTTCTTCTCGTCATCATTCAATGACTTTTGAAATTCTTCGTAGTTCTTCGTGTCCGTCTTGGTTACCTTGTAAGGATCGTAGTAATAATAAAAGTCACGAGAAACAGGATCCATTTCCACCCAGGTTGGTAATTTCTCTTCGCGGTCTCTCATCAAACTGATATCCTTGGGTTGATTCAATTTCTTTTGACGATCGGCTTCTTTCTCCACAGTTGGATTCTCTGTATCCAAAACAAACAACTTCACTTCTTTCAGTGCCATGTCACAATGGTCTGTTCCATAAAACCAACCTCTCCAGAACCAATCCAAATCCACAGCGCTCGCATCTTCCATTGTTCTGAAGAAATCTTCTGGAGTTGGATGTTTGAATGCCCAACGGCGACAATACTCTTTGAAAGCGTAATCAAACAACTCTCTACCCATAACAGTCTCTCGCAAAATATTCAAAGCAGTTGCAGGTTTGCCATAGGCATTGTTACCAAATTGGTAAATGCTTTCACTGTTGGTCATGATGGGCGACATTTTGGTTTTGTCTCCTTTCATGTAATCCACGATGTTTCTTGCAGGACCTCTTCTGGTGGGATAATTTGCATCCCACTCTTTTTCGGCCATGTATTGCATGAAAGTATTCAATCCTTCATCCATCCAAGTCCATTGACGTTCGTCGCTGTTGATGATCATGGGGAAGAAATTATGCCCCACTTCATGAATGATTACGCCCAAAGTTGCATACTTGGTTGACTCCGTGTATGTACCATCCGATTCAGGACGACCACCATTGAAACAAATCATTGGATACTCCATGCCAATCCATTTGGCATTGATACTTTGAGCCACTGGATAAGGATAATCAATGGTGTATTTGCTGTAAACTTTCAAAGTATGCGCAACTGCTCTTGTAGAAAACTGTCCCCACAATGGATTGGCTTCCTTGGGATAGAAACTCATGGCCAAGGGCGTTTTGTTTCCCACCTGAACTGCCATTGCATCCCAAATGAATTTTCTTGAAGATGCAAAAGCAAAGTCACGAACATTGTCCGCCTTGAATGTCCAAGTTTTTTCTTTGCTAGTCCCTTCCTTTTCATTGGCCGTAGCCTCGTCTTGTGTAATAATCAAAACAGGCGCATCAAAAGTCTTTTTGGCCTTTTCAAAACGTGCTTGTTGCTCCGCTGTTAAAACGCTTTTAGCATTTTGCAACTCCCCTGTCGCTGCAACAACATGATCCTCGGGCATGGTAATATTCACCGTGTAATTCCCAAAATCCAAAGTGAATTCTCCAGCGCCAAGGAATTGTTTGTTCTGCCATCCTGAGTAATCCATGTATGCAGCTAAGCGTGGATAAAACTGGGCCATGGTATACAAGTAATTCTTGTCTTCTTCAAAATATTCATAACCACTTCTACCACCCAAACGCAGACGGTCGTTGATGTTATACCACCACTTGATTTTAAAAGAGTAAACTCCACCTGACTTCAAAGGTTGAGGCAAATCAATGCGCATCATCGTTTGGTTGATGATACATTTCAAATCTTTACCCGATTTGTCCTTTACTTCAACCACTTTGAATCCACCATCGTACCAAGGTTCTAGGTCAATGATATCATTGTAACTCATTTTGTCATTGATTCGCGATTGTTCAATTTTCTGAGCATCGCTTTCTTTGGCCATGTTGTTTTGATCCAATTGTATCCACAAGTACGTCAATTGATCAGGTGAGAAGTTGTGGTAAGTAATCCACTCTTCACCATACAATTTCTGTGTGGCATCATCAATCTTGATATTCATGGTGTAATCCACCTGTTGTTGCCAATACTTGACCCCAGGTGCACCACTGGCAGTTCGCTGCTCATTGGGTGTGGCCAACTCTGGACCCAATTGTTTGAACTGATCTTCCCAAACATTCTTCTGCCCTTGCATATTCAATGCTCCCATTGAAAAACATACCGCAGTTAAAACGAAATAAAACTTTTTCATGAAAACAAAAATAAGCAATTCGCATGCTTATATTCGTTGCAACAAAAGTGAAACTTATGTCCGCTTATCAAGAACAGTCAGATATTCAACCGTCTTTAGTAAATGAAGAAGAGTGTGCGCTGATCTTACACGACGACTTCAACACCTTTGAGCATGTGATTCATTGTTTGATCAATATCATGGGCCATGAACCGCTGCAAGCGGAACAATGCGCTTTTATCGTTCATTACAAGGGCAAGTGCACCATCAAGAAAGGGAAGTTTGAGACATTAAATCCCTTTCACAAAATTCTATCACAACAAGGACTTACGGTTTCGATCAATCAATAATGGAGAATCGTAAAAAGTGGATTGAGGAAATGTTGGCCACCCACGCGGATGACCCCTTCTTGCATTATGCATTGGCTTTAGAAAATCAAAAAGAAGGCAATCTAACAGAAGCTATTTTGATATTGAATAAACTTCAAACCTCACATCCTGATTACTTGGCTTGCTATTATCAATTGGGAAAAATGTACGAGGCTGTTGGCGAGAATGAAAAAGCCGTAGATGCATTTCTAGATGGTCGAAGATTGGCCAAGAAGAATGGAGATATCAAAGCAGTAGGTGAACTTTCTGAAGCTTTGATGATGCACGATATTTTCGACTGATGACCCAAGAAGCAAAACACATTGGATTTTATTGCTCCTCATTGAGCAAAGGTGGTCTTGAACTCAATACCATACGGTATGCGAGTTACATGAAAGACGCAGGATTTCAGGTGACGCTTTTCTTGGTTGAGGACAGTCCGATGTTTAAAATCGCATCACAGAAAGGCCTCGCTGTTGTTTCTATTCAAAGAAATAGACGTTACATGGATTGGTCGAAAGCATGGAAACTCAGAAAATTGTCCCACCAGCATCAAATTAATTGGTGGTGGTTCCGTGACCCAAGAGACATGGATCTCATGGCATGGACGAAATTCTTTACTCCCAATACCAAACTTTTGTACCACCAAGCGATGCAAATTGCACATGCAAAAAAAGATCTTCTGCATCGGTGGAGAATGTCTCAAATTGATACATGGGTATGTCTCTCTGAATATTTGAAACATCAAATTGAAACATTGACTTTATTCCCTACAGATAGAATCAAGACCATTCCATTGGCCCTTCCTGATGCCAAGCAATCTGTGCCATACAAGCAAGGGCCGTTTAATGTGCTGGTTGTGGGTCGTTGGGACGAGCAAAAAAACCAACATACCGTCATCAATGCCCTTCAACTCTTACACAAGAACTATCCACAAATTCATTTGACTTTCGTTGGTGAAAGCACATTGGGAGAAGGACAAGTCTACGAAAAAGAGAACCGAAAGAAAGTGCGTCACTTGGACTTACAAGACAACGTTCGTTTTTTACCATTTACTTTTGATTTGACCGATCTTTTTGCAGAATCACATCTTTTGATTGTCCCTAGTCTAAACGAAACTTTTGGAATGGTAACCATTGAAGGAATGCGCGCCGGGCTGCCCTTACTCGGTTCTAACACAGGAGGTACACAAGAGCTCATTATTCAAAATGATTGTGGTGACACTTTTGAACCTACAAATGCCGAAATGCTTGCTGAGAAATGGGCTTTCTTGATTGACCATGAAACGGAGCGAAACCAGTTCAGTAGAAATGCGCGTCTTGCGTTCAAAAAGAATTTTTGGATTGATCATCAGATTGCAGAATGGAAAGAGTTAATCGACTAATCATAAGCTTTGCATTTTTCCTGTGTTGCTTTCAAAGTCAATCGCAAAGCAACAATTCAAATTGGCCTACAGGGGATTCTTCCGAAAAATTTCACATCGTACCCCAAGTCATGTTTGGGCAAATTGTTCCGCACCGTGAAGAAATGCAACATCTGATTCAAGGACAATCCTTCGGTATGTCCATACAATTGCTCCGTAGAAAAAACTTTTCTTGGTGGGGCATGTATCAAAGACAGCCCATCACTGGCGTTGAGTTGTATTGGAGTACGACTGGAAATCCCAAACAGTTGGGAAATCAATTTGCTTTGAACTACATGATGTACCGACCATATATCAGTTCAAAGCGCTCCTTATTTTACGGCATGGGATTGGGTTTGGGATATAGCACCAAGACGTGGGATTTGATCAACAACCACCAGGCCCCTGTAATCAGCACACATTTCAATGCTTGCTTGGTTTTGCATGCGCAATATCCCATTGTTCAAACAGAAAAAACAGATTGGTTGTTGGGATTGCGAATGACACATCTCTCCAATGGGGCATATCAATTGCCCAATTTGGGAACCAACAATTTCCAATTGACCTTGTCCAACCAACCGCGAATGATCAGAGGACGAAGGACGATAAACATTATTGATATCCTTCCCTATTTTCATGGCACTCGTTTTTTCACATTCACCTTGGCGGGAGGACTAAAAGAAACTTTTCAGCCTTTGGGTAAAAAATACCCCATCGGTAATTTTCAATTCAATTATGTACGAGCCATCAATTGGCGCCATCGATATTCTATCGGCGTTGACTACTTATACCAAGCCGCTTTGAAAAAGTTATGGATGGAGTACAAAGGAATTGATGCAACACCAGAGCAATGTATGCAAGCGGGATTGGCCATTGGATACCAAAGCATTTTTGGCTATACCACCTTCTCTATTCAGCAAGGCGTCTATTTATATAGTCCTTGGAAGGAGAATGGCCCCTTCTATCATCGACTATCGATCAGGAGAAACTTGGCTAACCTGCCAGGCTTTGGTAATCGATGTTTTATTTATGCAGGATTGTTCACTCATTGGGCCAAAGCAGATCACGGAGAATTTGGATGCGGAATAGATTTGTAAATATCACTTGGGTCTTGATGATCGTTGCCTTGGGTTGTAATCAGCCCGATGCACCCGATTGCTTGCAGCGCGCAGGCATTGACAGACAATTAAAAGGTACACTTCCCGCGTTTACTCATTTAATACTCAAAAGCAACATGGATTACGTTTTACATGTTGACTCCAGTTGGCATTACACATTAGAAGGTCCAATCAATCTTTTGAGCGATATCGCATTCGATAATTCTGGATCAGCCCTAGAGGTGCGAAACGATAATACTTGCAATGTGGTTCGGAATAAAAAAAGACGAATCTTGGTGCACCTCTATGCACCTTCTTTCCATCACTTTGAAATTCAATCACAAGGAAAACTAACTTGTGCGGATACCATACGTCAGTCATTATACGTCAACTACAACAATGCCAATTGCAATTCGCTTTGGCTTTTGAGCAATGATTCAACCAATTTCGAATACCCCAAGGGATCAGGTGATATTACCATCAAAGGAAAATCCAAAAATGGTTGGTTGTATTCCAATGCAATTGGAAAAATTGATGCTATCCATTGGATCAGTGAAAGCCTATCCTTACATCACAATAGTTTGCAAGACATCATTGTACATCCCAAACAATATTTGCATGCAGAAATTCACAACAAGGGAAACCTGTTGATTCCTGAATGGCCTTCAAAATGGGACAAAACAGAAACCGACGAAGGGCGGTTGAAACTTATACCTTGATTGCTATTTAAAAAATGGTGCAATAACTGCCATCAATGCATCTGGACAACGAACAGGACGACCAGAAGCTGCGGAGACAAAAACCAATGTGGTTGATGCAGTATTGAGAATTTGGTCTCCACGGCGGGTGATGTAATCAAAAACCATTCGAGATTCAGGTAAGGACTTCACCTCTACTTCAATTGTCAATTCGTCGTCATACAATGCAGGAAGCTTGTACGATATGTGAAAATCCTTGACCGGCATCCACACCCCCATCTCCTCTAACTCCCTATAAGAGAGACCATAGGTTCGCAACAATTCGACACGGGCCACTTCAAAATAAGTCGCATAATTTCCATAATAAACATATTTCATGGCATCCGTTTCGGCATAACGAACACGAATCAAACTTGAGGATTTCAACATAATTCAAATGAAATGAAAAAACATTTCAAAACAACAAAAAAAACAACTATTTTGCTAACTAATTGAGATTCAACAAAAGCGCTGAAAGCCTTGATTTATCTACATAATCAAAAATTCTTACAAATCAAGAGTAATAATTTTTTTTTTTCACTTTTTTATTACTTTTTTTGTAGTGTCAGTGTGAATAACGCGGACAACACCTAAACAAAAAATTCTTATTACCTAACAATATTATGGCATCCAAGAAGGATCAATTTCAAGTTTGGAACAACTGTTTATCTGTCATCAAAGACAATGTAAGTCCGCAAGGATTTAAAACTTGGTTTGAACCGATTAAACCTGTTAAACTAGAGAACAGTGTTTTAACCATACAAGTTCCCTCACAATTTTTTTACGAGTGGTTGGAAGAGCACTATGTTTCTTTGTTGAAGAAAATCATCAAGAAGGAATTGGGCGCTGAAGGACGTTTGGAGTACTCCATTATCATGGACAACAACAACCATCCATTCACCATCAAAGTTCCAACAGGTGATCGCAAAGCAACCAAAAATGCTCCAGTGAGTATGCCATTGGATATGGGTGAATCTCCCATCAAGAATCCTTTCATCATTCCTGGACTTCGCAAGATCCAAGTTGATTCCAATTTGAATCCCAACTACTCATTTGAGAATTTCGTTGAAGGTGACAGCAATCGTTTGGCGAGAAGCGCCGGTTATGCTGTGGCCAACAAGCCAGGAGGAACCGCATTCAACCCATTGTTGATTTATGGTGGTGTTGGATTGGGTAAAACCCATTTGGCTCACTCAATCGGTTTGGAAATCAAAGCCAAGTATCCAGAGAAGACTGTTCTTTATGTAAGCTCAGAGAAGTTCACTCATCAATTCATTGATGCAGTGAAAAACAATACGGTCAACGACTTTTCACACTTCTATCAAATGATGGATGTGTTGATCATCGATGATGTACAATTTTTTGCTGGAAAAGAAAAAACACAAGATGTATTCTTCCACATCTTCAATCACCTGCACCAAACAGGAAAGCAAATCATTTTGACAAGTGATAAGCCACCAGTTGAAATGCAAGGAATGGAGCAACGCTTGTTGTCTCGTTTCAAATGGGGATTGAGTGCGGATTTGCAAGTTCCTACATTGGAAACCCGCATCGCTATTCTTCGCAAGAAGATGTATGCAGATGGAATTGAGCTCCCAGAAGATGTCGTTGAATACTTGGGATACAGCATTACAACCAACATTCGCGAGTTAGAAGGCGCTTTGATTTCATTGATCGCTCAAGCATCATTGAACAAGAAGAACATCAACTTGGAATTGGCTCGTCAAATGATTGATAAGTTCGTGAAGAACACAGCTCGTGAGGTCAGCATCGATTACATCCAAAAAGTGGTTTGTGATTACTTTGACTTACCCATTGAGTTGCTGAAGAGCAAGACCCGCAAGCGCGAGATTGTTCAGGCTCGTCAAATTGCGATGTACTTTGCGAAAAAGATGACCAAATCATCATTGGCTAGCATCGGAGCACATTGCGGAGGAAAAGACCACGCAACAGTATTGCACGCTTGCCGCACGGTGAACAACTTACAAGAAACCGACAAACACTTCCGCAAGTACTTGGAAGATTTGGAGAAGAAGTTGAGCATTGCTTAATTCGTCACATTACCTAACCTGTTACTATAAATAAAGAACGCCTCAGAAATGAGGCGTTTTTTTTAAACTAAATTTTTAATTGTAAATAGATTACAATAGAGAATCATTTATTCGCATTGTGTTTGTTTGTTTAACACTGTTTTCAAGTTTTGTTTTATTGGTTCTGTTACAACCTAAGCCTCATCAACGGATGAGGCTTTTGTATTTAATAAACCAACTGAAGCGCCAGGAAGAAAAAGAATTGGCACATCCAAACTACAACGCCTGTGCTAGAAACTCGTTTCCATTGCAACATACTCATCAGTGCAGAAAATAACAATCCCAACCAAAACCATGCGATGTAATTCTGAACCGGAGGCCAGTTCAATTGAAACATCCAATAATCCAAATGTGGTGCAACCGGCTCTATTAGTATATCCAATATTGTCATCAAAGAAGCGGACATGAGAATCTTGGACAACTTGTTCCATTTTGAAAATGCCCACTCCACAGTAATCCAAGAACTCACCGTTACAATCACCCAATTCAATCCTATCACCAAGGGAATATCTAGAACTTTAATACCCAATCCATCCCCGTATTCATAAATACCAAATGGAACGTGATAGTGAACGCCAATGTACTCAATGAACCAACCCATCGCCGCAATTGAAAAAAATACAAGACCATTTTTCAAGTTCATTTCCTCCTGAAACAAAACGAAAAATGTGATGATCAAACTCCAAATACTCAAGGGAATGAACAAGTCTGGGACCAACATTAGACCCATACACCCTACCGCATACATCAATACAACTAGCCAATTCTTCATGCCCAAATATACTTGTTTTGAAATTGAAATAAGTATACCTTTGTAGTATATACTTTAGGAATGAAAATGCTATCCCTCAAATTAGACGATAACGTTTTTGATGAAACAGAAAAAGTTATCAAACAACTCAACATGCCCAGAAACCGCTACATCAATGAGGCATTGGCCATGTACAATCGTTACAATGCCAGAAAAAAACTTCGTTCTAAATTGCTTCAAGAAAGTCAATCGGTTTATAAAAGCAGTCTAGACGTAGCGCAAGATTTTGAAAGTTTCCTAGATGAAAACATTTGATGTTTGGCTGGCCAATCTCAATCCCAACAAAGGGAAAGAACCTGGAAAAATTAGACCAGTAATCATAGTACAATCTCCCTTGCTCAATGATTTCCATCCAACGGTAATCATATGCCCTATCACTTCACAGGTAAATGTTGATGCTGAAATTTTGCGCCACACGCTTACCGAAAAGTTCTTAGACAAACCGTCGCAAATTCTCATCGACCAGATGCGTGCAATTGATAAAAAGAGATTACAACAATACTTGGGCTCCATTTCTAAAAGAGAAGGAAAAAAAATACAAGAGAAAATAAAAATTGTTTTGGATCTTGAGTAAAGCAGCGATCACTGCAAATCTTGCTCAATACACTTTACCGCAATTCGAGCTGAGTTCAGGCACAGAGGTATACCTCCACCGGGATGCACACTCCCTCCAACGAAATAGAGTCCTTTGAACTTTGAATGGAAATTGGGATGACGTAAAAATGCAGAGAACATATTGTTACTTGCCGTTCCGTACAACGAACCTGCATAAGAACCTGTTCGTTCTTCAATCATCGCTGGCGTTAAAACTTCTTCGCACTCGATTAACGGCGCAACATCTATTCCCAAACAAGATGCTAACTTCTTCAAAATTCGCTCACGCGCATGTCCAACATCATCTCCCTTTGTTGAATCCAATTGTCGAGGGGCATTCACCATCACGAACCAATTCTCCTTGCCTTCAGGGGCATCTTCTTTTACAACCTTACTTGTGATATTGACATATACAGTCAGATCTGTTGCCAACTCAAATGTCTCAAACAATCCTTTGAATTCGCCTTCATAATCATTAGAAAAGAAAAGATTATGAACGTCAAGCTCAGCGAACTTTCGATTGATACCCCAATAAAATATTATCGCAGAAGATGATCTTTCTTGGTTCAAAACCTTTTCAGGAAAAGCAATTCCTTGCATCAATCTATGATAGGTAAAATAAGCATCGACATTACTCACCACCACTGAAGAAGTAACAACACTCCCGTTGACTTTTACACCAACCGCCCTATCGTTCTCCAAAAGTATCTCCTCCACCCTTGCATTCAGATGAACCTGAACACCACAGCGCGACATCAAAGCGCCCAGAGCTTTTGTAATTGAATGCATACCACCTTTGGGCATGAAGGCTCCAATACCATGTTCCAAATGAGGAATCATACTCATCATGGCTGGTGTTCGGTATGGATTGCTGCCGTTGTATGTGGCGTAACGATTCATCAACTGAATCGTCTTTTTATTTTTAAAGAACTTTTTATTGCGTTGGTGTAAGGTTCCAACAATGGGCATAAATGGCAACAAAGCCAAGGATCGCCAAAAAGAAAATTTATTAAAAGGCAATCGATGTAGGCTATTTTCTAAAAATACCTCGCGTGTATTGTCATACGTCCATGCCGCGCGACGCAAATAGCGCTTAACACTTTGATGGGATTCACCAAGTTTTTCGGAAATCTCCTTGGCCCACAAATCTCGATCGGCGGAGGCAACCAATCGTGTTCCATCTTCCCAAAAATAATGAGCTACACTAGGCAGTTTGGAATACTCAAAATATTCGCCAATGGGCACATTGGCCAATGCAAACAATTCCTCTATGAGATTCGGTAAAGTGAATAAGCTAGGTCCTAGATCAAATCTATAACCCTTATACTCTTTGACATGAAGCTTTCCTCCAATATGATCAGAAGCTTCAAAAACTTCGACTTGAAATCCTTGACAAGCCAAACGAATAGCGGTAGCCATGCCACCAATTCCGGCACCAATGACTACCGCTTTTTTCATTTAAAAACCATTGACACCGTTTACAGTGGTGTACTTTAAGACCAGATTTTTATTGGGATAAATTCGCTTGAATGCACTTTGAACCATCAAAGTCGCTTCATGAAATCCACACAAAATCAATTTCAATTTTCCAGGGTAAGTATTGATATCACCAATGGCATACAAGCCAGGAACATTGGTGCTGTAATCAAATGTATTAACCTCAATAGAATTCTTATCGATGTTCAATCCCCATTCAGACAAAGGTCCCAATTTGGGTGACAACCCAAACAAAGGCAACCAATGATCCGTTTCCAATACCTCAGGCGTATCACGACCATCAATATTCACAACAACTGAATTTAAATGCTCACCACCATTTAATCCAACAACTTCAGCATTGGTAATCAATCTCATCGTCCCTTTCTCACTCATGTCCATCACCTTTTGTACACTATCCAAGTGTCCACGGAAACTGGTAGATCGGTGAATCAAAGTAACATGCTCTGCAACTCCATTGGCCAAGAAAATAGACCAGTCCAATGCACTATCTCCACCACCACTGATGACTACACGTTTGCCTCTATAAAACTCAGGATCACGAACGATATATTCAATCCCTTTGTCTTCAAAGTCAATGATATTTGAAATCGGAGGTTTGCGTGGTTCGAAACAACCCAATCCTCCAGCAATCGCAACGATGGGCGCCTTGTGTTTGGTACCGCGATTGGTGGTGACAATAAAGTGATCGTTTTCATCTTTCTCAAAACTTTCTGCTCTTTCTCCCAACGTAAATGTGGGTTTGAAAGGCTCAGCTTGCTTCATCAAATTCTCAATCAAGTCGCCAGCCAAAACTTCTGGAAATCCAGGAATATCGTAAATGGGTTTCTTAGGATATATTTCTGTCAACTGTCCTCCAGGTTGAGGAAGCGCGTCAATCAAATGACATTTCAATTTTAATAAACCTGCTTCAAACACTGTAAACAAACCGCATGGGCCCGCTCCAATGATGATTATATCTGATTCTATCATAATAAAGATTTAGGCAACAAAAGTAGCATGAGCACCAGTTGCTATTCCATGATGTCCAAACACATTTTCCCAGGATATTGTTCATAAACTTGAACGATAAAGCAAAAAAAAAAAAGCAGGACCGAAGTCCTGCTTTCAAAATATCCAAGTCTATTATTTGAATGCGTCGAAACCCGTAACATCCATACCTGTAATCAACAAGTGAATATCATGTGTTCCTTCGTATGTAATGACAGACTCCAAATTCATGCTGTGTCTCATCAATGGGTATTCGTTGGTAATTCCCATACCGCCCAACATTTGACGTGCCTCACGAGCGATATTGATTGCCATGTCTACGTTGTTTCTTTTGGCCATTGAGATTTGTGCAGAAGTAGCTTTGCCTTCGTTGCGCAATTGACCCAAGCGGAAAGTCAACAATTGTGCTTTGGTGATTTCAGTAATCATTTCGGCCAATTTCTTTTGTTGCAATTGAAAAGCCCCGATAGGCTTACCAAACTGAATGCGCTCTTTCGAATAACGCAAGGCAGTATCATAACAATCCAAAGCTGCACCGATGGCACCCCAAGCAATTCCAAAACGAGCTGAGTCCAAACAGCTCAATGGAGCACCCAAACCACTGCGACCAGGCAATAGGTTTTCTTTGGGAACTTTTACATTATCAAAAATCAACTCACCAGTATCAGAAGCACGTAAACTCCATTTGCCGTGCATAGTAGGCGTTGAAAAGCCTTCCATTCCACGCTCTACAACCAAACCATGAATACGACCCTCTTCATTCTTTGCCCAAACCACTGCGATCTGCGCAAAAGGAGCGTTTGAAATCCACATCTTGGCACCGTTCAACAAATAGTGGTCACCCATGTCTTTGAAGTTGGTGGTCATACCGCCTGGGTTCGAACCATGATCGGGCTCTGTCAATCCAAAACATCCCATCCATTCTCCTGAAGCCAATTTGGGCAAATACTTCATCCGTTGTTCTTCAGTACCATATTTGTAAATGGGGTACATCACCAAAGACGATTGAACCGATGCAGTAGAACGCAATCCGCTGTCACATCTTTCCAACTCTTGCATGATGATGCCATATGAAATATGATCCAACCCTGCTCCACCATATTCTTCTGGGATATATGGTCCAAAAGCCCCAATTGAAGCCAAGCCTGGCAACAAGTGCTTGGGGAATTGACACTTTTCAGCGGCTTCCTCGATAATTGGGGAAACCTCCTTTTTAACCCATGCGCGCGCCGCGTCACGAACCAACTTGTGTTCATCTGTCAACAACTCATCCATCATGTAGTAGTCGTGACCTTGGTATAAATCTGTTCTCATTGCATTGATGATTTGTCGGCAAATATAAGCAGTTCAAAGTTGAACTATATTTGATAAAACACAGCTTATGAACTTTTCTCCACTAAAAATTTCACAATTGGCCACAGCCATCAAAAACACTGGCCTTCGGTTCCCATTTATTATCGCGTTGATGGCCTTTGCCACTTGTTTTGCATTAATCAATTTGTGGAGTATTTCAGAGGACGGTCCCGATCAATCTTTCGAAGGATTTCGTTGGGCAATCATTCTGGGATCTGGTTTACCATTGTATGTCGCTTATTTCATTTGGCACGAAAACCAAAGTTTCAGCAACAGGTTCAACAATGGGGCTTTGTTTGCTCTAACCATAGCCATTCACTTTTATTTGGGTCAGCATCTTTTGCATTTGAACGCGGAAACAACCAGTGAAAACGAACCCTTTTGGTTATTGAGTTGGCTCATCATCATTCATCTCTACCCAACCATTGTTCCATTTTTCAAAGCCCGAAACCTCAAAGACTTTTGGGCATTCAACCATTGGATGTTCTCCAACTTCATAGCAAGCACCTTTTACATTCTGCTCATATATGCTGGAATAGAACTCGCTCTTGGTGGAATTCAATTATTGCTTTTTGAAGATCTCAGCTGGAAAATGCACATCACTTTTCTATTCTTACTAATAGGAATTTTCCACCCCATTTTCTTTTTATCATCAGCGCCATCCTCGGAGCAAAAGGTGATATCATCCGGAAATTTATTGGCCTTACAAAGAATTCAACAATGGATCCTATCGCCTCTCGTTGTTATTTATTTGTCGATTCTTTATGTGTATTTCGCCAAGATTATGTTCCAACAATCATTGCCCAAAGGATGGGTGAGCATTTGGATTTTGTTGTTTAGCATCATCGGACTTCTGAATTGGCTTTTGGCACGTCCATTTGTTTCCTCTGAATCTAATCCTTGGGGAGTAACATCAAGAAGATTCTTTTTGTACTTGCTTCCTTTGATTGGCTTACTATGGTGGGCTATATTGTACCGACTTTTGGAATATGGTATGACGGAAACACGTGCGATTGTCGTATTCCTTGCGGTATTCTTGACAATCGTCGCTCTCATATTCTATTGGAAACCCAAAACCCACATTGCGGTTATTCCGGGTGTTTTGTTGTTAATCACTTTGCTATACATCAACGGTGGTCCACTATCCGCCAATCAATTATCTCTTCAATCACAATTGAATCAATGGAATAATATCAAAAGTGAACCAAGCAACTATACTTTGGAACAAGCAGAAGATGTTTTGAGATATTTGTCTGACCATCATCCCGAAAAAGTAAATGAGTACTGTGTTAAGTGTGACTCAATGTCGCTAGCTCAAGTGAATCAATATTTTTGGGCAAGCGAGCAAATCCAAAGTTGCACCTGGACTTTTGCCCAGGACACAGCAACATTTGTAGAAAATGAATTTACACAATTGTATATTGAAGATGACGGACCCATTTCCACGGAAGGATTTTCAGAGATAATCCCTATCAACAGAAACAATGGCATGGAAGACAACGTATTTTCCAATGGCTATTCCGCCGTTCTCATTGCCGATGTGGTTTCAGATCCCGATCATCAAAATGAAAAACTACAAATCTCCATTCGTGATAATTCAGGAAAACGAGAGTCCTTTTTCTTCGGACAATTGCTCGAAAATATCATAGCCAAATGGGAGAAAAAGCAGCAACCCTCAATGAGAACCATCTCTGACAAGATTGTTTTTGATTTTGATTTTCAAGGAAAAAAATTCCGATTTGTGAGTGATTACCTCAACTACGAAACTACGACACTGCGGGTTGATGCCATCAGTGGTTATCTGTTGATGCGGAAATAAGTTTGGCTGAAAAATAAAAAAGGAGAACTTACGTTCTCCTTTTTTTTGTGGGCCATACCGGAATCGAACCGATGACCTCTACCATGTCAAGGTAGCGCTCTAACCAGCTGAGCTAATGTCCCGAGTGGTGCAAATATAATGCTTGCACCTATTGAATTACATATTATTGAACAAGCTCATGATTAATCGCTCATTGGTATCCAAACCTTCTTCAATGATGCGATCCATCCAAACAGAATAATTGGAGCGTTCCATCAAAACTTGTGAAGTTCTAATGAACTTCTTCTTAGGACCATAACCATTGTCCGTTTCAAAAGTCAAATTGAAGCCCAATGTCATCACCCTCTTTCCAAACGTGTTGATTTTACTGACCATGTGTTGAAACTCGCCATCACCACCAACGATTACCATCACATCAAATCGATCTTGTGCAGCCAAGGTTACTCCTTCAGCTGTAAAAGAAACGTTGACTGGCTTGTCCAATGGCTCTTGTGTTTCGTTGTCCAAGTGAATGGGTGTATAATGCAATTTCACGCCTTGGTACACCAATGAATCCTCCGTCTTTCTTTCGGAAGTCATGATCTCAGTTCGTTTTTGTGGATCAGGGTACCTTACTTCAAACGCGTTTGCTGAATAACGTCCTTTGAACCAATGTGCCTCAACAATTGGACAAAGATGGTATTTGGAATGCTCCAACTGCGCAACTTTGTGGCGGATATACTCCATAAATCCAGAAAAGAAAAAGGATTTGCCTACATGGTGGTTGTGCTTGTAAAAGGAATTGACTTGTAAGAAAAAGGCACCGTCAAAGAATACGGCAACTCGAGTGATTTTGTGATCGTTGGAATTTTGCATGAGGGTAAAAAATTAAATATTTGACAAAGAAACAATAGAAAAAGAAAAATGTTTATTCACTCGCCTTGGATAACTCTGATTTATAGAATTTTTTGAAATCCAAAGCAATCAATGTGATCAGCAAAGGAATAACGACAAATGATAATTTATTAAAGTGCCAAGCTCGTTCGAAATCAAATTTAATCATGGACATTGTCGCACGTGTCATGCCACATCCCAAGCATTCTGTCCCCGTCATCTTGGTAAACAAACAAGGTATCGCAATGTCAATTCTAGAAAACATGGCCAATACAACAGCAAACAATTCATATCCGATGAACACAGACCAAATCCATTCTTTCTTGATATACGACCAAATAACAGATGTAATTTTCATGATTCAGAATTAAAAAGTAAATGAGATCAATTCGTCAAGTGTAAGTAGCTGTTGCTCTCCTGTGGTCATATTCTTGAGATTGATTTTTCCAGCTTTCATCTCATCATCTCCCATTACAGCAACAAATGGAATCTTCCGATCATCCGCATACTTGAATTGTTTCTTCATCTTGGCCATTGAAGGATACATTTCGCAAGCAATCCCCTGCTCTCTCAATGCATACATCCATTGCACAGTGGATGCTATAGTTTCTTCATTGAAGTACGCAAACATAAGCGGCACCGCATTTTCCAAATAAGTAGGAAACAATTGAAGCTCTTCTAAAACATCATAAATACGATCTGCTCCAAAAGAAATTCCAACTCCTGACATATCAGGCAAACCAAAAATCCCAGTTAAATCATCATATCTACCCCCTCCACCAATACTTCCCATTTGGGCATCTTTGGCCTTTACCTCAAAAATAAATCCTGTGTAATAATTCAATCCTCTGGCCAAAGTAATGTCCCATACCAGTTCTGCCTTTTTGAGTGGCGAGGTATTCAAAGCTTTGTGCAAAAAATCCCATTCTTCCTTGGCCTTTTCCAAACCCGGATTTGACAATAACTCATTCCACACTTCAACATCTTTCTGAATGCGACCTACCCATTTCTGCAGCGACTCAATTGAAACCAATTCAATCCCCTTTTCGCTCATCTCTTTGGTAACTCCTTCCCAACCAATTTTATCCAATTTATCCAAGGCCACTGTCATGTCCACGAAACGATCACTTATTCCACAAACATCGGCTAGGCCTTGAAGCATTTTTCGGTTGTTGACATGAATTGCAACAGAGAGGCCCAATTCATGAAATACCTGGTCATAAACCTTCATCAATTCCAATTCACACCACAAACTATCCGTTCCTATGATGTCTACGTCACACTGAAAAAACTCACGATATCTGCCACGTTGGGGGCGGTCAGCACGCCAAACGGGTTGTATTTGATATCGCTTAAATGGAAACGCAATTTCATTTTGATGCATCGAAACAAATCGAGCAAATGGAACTGTCAAATCATATCTCAGCGCACGATCACATATCTGAGGAACCAATTTCTTGTGTTGCTTATTGATCCAATCTTCCTCGTTTACTTTTTCAGCAAAAGCCCCATTGTTGAGTATTTTAAAAAGCAATTGATCGCCTTCATCGCCATACTTCCCGGTGAGGGTATCTAAATTCTCCATGCTCGGTGTTTCAAGCGGCAAAAAACCATAGCGCTCAAACACACTTCTTATTGTAGAAAATAAATATTGACGTTTCACCATCACCGATGGGGAAAAATCTCGGGTCCCTTTTGGGATTGAAACTGAAACTTTTGCCATTTGTGGGCAAAGATAAATCTTAATTTAGCGCCATGCCTTTGGAATTGCATAGTATTGATCAATTTGATTTTCACAAATCACCTGTATACGGCATTTGCTCTTTCGGGGATGATCTGTACTCCGTGGGGGGAGATAGACAATTGCTGCATTATTGGAAGGAGAATGATCAGTGGATGGCTGAGCCATTTGCTTTATTGAATCATGCTGGCTATTGCTGTTTCGCACATCATTCAAGGCTCGTTGTAGGAGATTCGCAAGGACAACTCTATTTATTTAATCGAGAGGAAAAATCACTGATCAAAATAGTTCAGGGTCATGATGGCGGGATTTTTAAAGTTCTTCAACAACAAAACGAGATTATCTCCATCGGACAAGATGGCAAATTGAACATTTGGAATTCTGAAAGTTTGGAGATGATTCGAACAATTTGGATCAGCGACCAAAAATTAAGAGATGCATACTGGGAAAGCGATTCCAAGAGATTGGCTTTGGTTGGTCAGAATGGCATTCTGAGAATCTTACACGCCCCGCTTTACAACGAAATATACACCTCCCATCCCAATCAAGATGGCCTGACTGCCGTAACCTATTGGTCAGAAAAAAAAACCTGGATTACGAGCTCCAAATTGGGGAAAATCGAATTCTGGAAAGAAAGTGCTCAACAATCCCTTTTTGAATTTCAAGCCCACAAAGGCAATATTTATCGGCTGATTGTGGACATGAATCGAGGAATTTTGTGGAGTGCATCCGTTGATAAATCCTTAAAAGGATGGAGTTTGAAAGACCTTACGCTGCTAGGCAAATGGGAATCTTTAGGCAATACACCCCTTCGATCTGTAAACGACATCGGCATTTTTCAGGATGACATCTTATTCTGTGCCGGAGACAACAAAAAAATTGATTTGTCAAAGATTTGTTTTTCTAAATAAAAAATTTATATTTGGCATAGATCAAAAACCAAAATTGTTATGACAGAGGGAAATAACTACCGTGATGATGTGTATTCAAAACCGGTAAGAGCTGGAAAGAGAACTTATTTTTTTGATGTGAAGTCCACCCGTGGTAATGACTTGTTCATGACCATCACTGAAAGTAAAAGAACTGGAAGCGCGGAATCTGGAAATGTCAATTATGAAAAGCACAAAATCTTTTTGTACAAAGAGGATTTTGAAAAATTCATTCAGGGCTTAGAAGAAACCATTGCTTACATCAAAGAAAAGCAAGGTGAAGCGCCTTCTGCTCCTGTTGAAAGCGGCGATTCTATCGACGACGAGTTCAACAGTTTGTAATTTGATTTTTGTATTTTAAAATAATGGAAGAATCTTCTTCTACCTTATACCTATTGCCCTCACCTATAGCAGATGAGGGCTTTTCATTTTTTCCCGATATTCATTGGGAATTGATGAAGGACGTTGATTTCTTTATTGTTGAGAACATCAAAGCCGCTCGCCGCAACCTCAGAAAAGTTGGATTCAAAGGTGTATTTGATCAGATGGAATTTCACGAGTGGAATGAAAACACCTCCGATTCTGAAAAGAATCAAATTCTACAAAGACTCAAACAAGTTAAAAGAGGAATTCTGATGAGCGATGCCGGGCTTCCTTGTGTAGCAGACCCCGGAAATCAAGTAGTTGCCTTTGCCCACCAGAACAATATAAAAATTCATCCTTGGGTAGGCCCATCTTCTATATTGTTAACTTTAATGGGGTCTGGTTTCAATGGCCAACAGTTCAGATTTCATGGCTACTTGCCTCGAGAAAAAAATGAGCGAATCAAGGTCATCAAGCAACTCGAACAAAAATCCCAGCAAGGCGAAACCCAGTTGTTTATGGACACCCCATACCGAAATCAAGCCGTGTGGGAAGACCTTTTACAATCACTATCCAATAGCACTTTGCTCTGCGTTGGAGCCAATTTACAGTCGACACAAGAAAAGATATTGACGCTTTCCGTAGAAAAATGGAAAAAGCAGAATTTACATTTTCATAAAATTCCCGTTATGTTTGCAATCGGAAAATGGATATGAAAATCTTGTTTGTTTGTCTAGGTAATATTTGTCGATCGCCAATGGCGGAGGTTCTTTTGCGTGACAAAATCAAGCACCTTCCTTTGAATTGGACCATCGACTCCGCTGGTTTGATGGGATTTCTTGAGGGAATGGCGCCAGATCCAAGAGGCCAAGAAGTGATGAGTAAACGAGGGCTTGATATATCGCATCTTCGATCTAGAAAAGTTACTCCTGAAGACCTTGATCATTTTGATTGGGTAATCGCTATGGATGGCGGAAATTTCAAAGACCTAATCGATATTTCGACACCTGAAAATCGTCACAAAGTCATTCAATTCACTCACCTTGAAACGGGTGAAACCATCCACATACCAGATCCTGTTTTGGAAGAAGCCATTGCTTTTGAAAGAACATTCCTCCTACTCGATGAATGCCTACATTATTGGCTGCAAAAACAAGGGGTGACCGTCTAAATTTTCTTGTTTATTTCTTTTCATTTTTTAACCGCCTACTGAGATTTTAGGTCATTTTCTTAGGGTTCATTTTCGTTACATTTGTAATCCCTAAAAAAAGGTAAGAAAAATGAAAAAGATTATTTCAATTGTAGCTTTTGCTTTGTTAATGTTTCAAGGTCCTGTTTGGGCGCAAAAAGACAAAGTGGTTTTGACCATTGATGGACAAAACACGACGCTTGAAGAATTTGAAGCCACTTTCAAAAAGAACAACCGCGATTCTGCAATCACACCTCAATCTTTGGATAACTACATGGAGTTGTTTATCAATTTCAGATTGAAAGTTGCAGAAGCAAAAAAATTGGGAATGGATACCGTCGCGAAATTCAAAAATGAGCTGGCCGGATATCGTGCTCAGTTGGCACGCCCTTATTTGGTTGACGCTTCTTTGCTTGATGGATTAATCAATGAAGCTTACGCTCGCCTATCAGAAGAAGTTCATGGTTACCACATTTTGGTAAAATGTGATTTGAATGCGTCCCCAACCGATACCTTACGCGCTTACCAAAAGGTGATGCAATTGAGAAATAAAATTTTAAGCGGTGCCAATTTCCAACAAGTAGCCAAGGAGTCCAGTGAAGATCCCAGTGCGAAGGAGAACGCTGGAGACCTCGGATATTTCACCGCATTTCAAATGGTTTACCCTTTTGAAAGTGCCGCGTACAATACCCCAATCGGTGACATCTCAATGCCGGTAAGAACCAAGTATGGCTATCATTTGGTGAAAGTAGTAGATCGACGCCAAGCTAGAGGAGAGATTCGCGTTGCGCACATCATGATCCGCGACAAAGCCGACGACAAGGATTACAGCAAAAACAAAATCAACGAAGTTTACGCCAAGTTAAACAGCAAAGAGAAAACTTTCGAAGAATTGGCTGCAGCTTACAGTGAAGATGGTTCTTCTTCTAAGAAAGGTGGTGAATTACCTTGGTTTGGAACAAACAAAATGGTTACAGAATTTGAAGACGCCTCCTTTGGTTTAAAAAACAACGGAGATGTAACCGCTCCTTTTGCCACTTCGTATGGATGGCACATTGTAAAGCGATTGGACTACAAACCATTGGCTCCTTTGGCTCAAATGGAAAAGGAAATCAAATCAAAAGTTCAAAAAGATTCTCGTGCAGATAAAACCAAGAATTCATTCTTGAACAAACTTAAAAAAGAGTACAACTACACTGAGAATACTGCAACACTTGAAAACTTCATTGCAGTAGCTGATACCAATGTTTTCAAAAACACTTGGAAGGTGAAAAAGAAATTGATGAAAGCAACACTTTGCACCGTAGCTGGTGAAACAATCAAAGGAGCTGATTTTGTAGATTACATCAACCACAAGCGTCCTACAAAAAGTAAAACTTCACCACATGATTTCATTGCCAATGAACTTAAAAATTATTGCAATGACAAGGTCATTCAATTTGAAGACAGACAATTGGAGAGCAAGTACCCAGCATTTAAGATGTTGATGAATGAATACCGAGATGGTATCTTGCTTTTCGAATTAACAGATCAAAAAGTTTGGACCAAAGCTGTAAAAGACACTGCAGGATTGCGCGTTTATCATGAAGCCAACAAAGAAAAATACATGTGGCCTGATCGCGCACAAATTGCTGTTTTCACTTGTGAGAATGCCAAGTACGCCAAGCAAGTACGAGAAATGATCAATTCAGGTGACTACCCGATTGAAGCCATGGAATCTGAAATCAATGCTGACGGAGGTATCCATGTTAAATATGATACAGGTACTTACTCGGAGCAAGATCGTCCTTTGTTGCAACAATTTGATTGGAAGGCAACTGGGAAAATGAACGCAAAAGACTTGGATATCAATGGACAGTTTGGTGTCGTTTATGTGATTAATTATTTACCAGCTGGTCCAAAGAAATTATCAGAAGCCCGTGGCGTGATCACAAGTGACTACCAAAATCATTTGGAAGAACAATGGATCAAACAATTGCGTGCAGATAAAGCAGGCAAAATTCAAATCAACAAAGACGTCCTTTACACCATTCATTAATGAAAAGCCTTACTTTTTCTTTAGTGAGTTGTGCCCTCGTGTTGTTTTCATGTAAGCCGATAACTTCAACGGATACTGTAGCCAAGATCGGAGATTCTGAATTGAGTAAATCCACTTTGCTTCAATCCATGCCACAAGGTATTAAAGGAAAAGATAGCATAGAATGGTGCAACCAATGGGTTGAAAATTGGGCATTGGAGCAACTGCTTTTAGAAAATGTTGAAGACTTGGAAGAGCCATCCGATCTCGAAGAGAAAGTCAACATTTACCGCAATCAATTACTCATTCAGGCACTCAAGGAAAAAATTATTTCAGAACAATTCGATCCCCATAGCGTCCAAGTAAAATCTGCTGAAAACGATACGACATCTGCAATTGGTGGAAAAGAAAGGGCTATAGAAATGAAAAAAATGGAGATTTGGCAGAATTATCAAAATCAATTGATCAAGCAAGCAATAGAATCAGGGAAATGGAAAAAATAAAAATCACATATTGTAACTTATGCTTGTTGGCGCTTGCAGTTGTTCTTTCTTTGGGAGTTAAAGCACAACCCAATCAAGCCGTAGAAAAAATTATCTCTGTTGTAGGCGACGAAATCATCTTGCTCTCTGATTTAGAAAATTCGCTCAATGAAACATACAAAGGCAAGACAATAACCCAAGAACAACGTTGCGCTGCTTTTGAAACACTTTTGTATCAAAAACTGCTTTTGCACCATGCCCGTGTGGATAGTGTGGAGGTTACAGAATCTGATGTCAATGCTCAAGTTGAGCGTAGGATAGATTACTTCGTTCAAATGTTGGGATCTGAAGAAGCATTTGAGCAATACTATGGAAAAAGCATAGCCCTGCTCAAAGAAGATTTCTTTGATATGGTAATGGAGCAAATGTTGGTGGAAAGAGAGCAACAAGAGGTGACCAAAGGTGTAGTAACCACACCTGCAGATGTTCTGAAGTATTACAAAGAACAACCCTCTGATTCGATACCACTAATCCCTGAGCAAATTGCTTATTCCAAAATTGAGTTTTCACCCAAGATCAAAGAAAGAGAAATCAACCGTGTTATTCATTTCTTGGATTCACTTCGCGCAGATATCGCGGCAGGTAGATCTTCTATGACCTTGCAAGCTGCAAAATGGAGCGAGGATCCCGGATCACGATACAAAGGAGGTTGCTATCCCTTGCAACGAAGAGGAACCTTTGTTCCAGAGTATGAGGCTGCAGTTTATAGCACCGATGAGGGAAAATTCACACCGGTTTTCAAGAGTGATTTTGGCTATCACTTTGTGAAGGTGGTAGAGAAAAGAGGTGACTTCTATGAAAGCTGTCACATACTAATGACACCCAAAGTATTGGACAAGGACTTGGATATTGCCCACATCTTGGCCGATTCCGTTTACGCCAATATCAAACAAAATAAAATCGATTTCAAAACCGCTGCAAGACAATATTCGACGGACGAAGATTCTAAAAATCAAGAAGGTCAAGTGCTCAGTCCGAGTACAGGAGGATTGCGTCACGAAATTGGAAGCATACAACCTGAAATCAATTTACTTCTGAGTAGATTGAAGCCCGGTGAAATGACCGAACCTGTATTGAACACCACTGAAGATGGAGCCAAAAGCTATGTGATATACCGATTGGATGAGCGAATCAATGCACATAGAGCCAACATGGATTTGGACTACGAGATATTTCAAAATGCAGCATCCGCTGCAGCTAAGAGTAAAGCAACAGACCAATGGGTAAAATCCAAACTAAGCAGAACCTATGTAAAAATTGACGAATCATACAAGGGGAATTGCGAATTTGAATTTGGTTGGATCGAAAAAAAATAAGACATGACTGAAGTAGAAAAATTAGAGAAATTAAAGACGCAATATGCCGCGCTTCAACAAGAAGTTGGAAAGGCTATTGTCGGCCAAGATGAGGTTGTCAAATATGTATTGATCTCCATTTTCAGCAATGGCCATTGTCTTTTGGTTGGGGTACCTGGGTTGGCAAAAACCTTATTGGTCAATTCCATCGCTCAGTCCTTGGGATTGGATTTTAAGCGAATTCAATTCACACCCGACTTGATGCCCAGCGATATCATTGGTGCTGAAATATTGGATGAACAAAGACAATTCAAGTTTATTCAGGGTCCCATCTTCTCCAATATTATTTTGGCTGACGAGATCAACCGTACCCCACCTAAAACCCAATCAGCCTTGTTGGAGGCTATGCAGGAAAGAAAGGTAACGGCTTCAGGAAAATCCATGACCCTTCCCTCCCCGTTCTTCGTATTGGCTACTCAAAATCCCATTGAACAAGAAGGTACCTACCCGCTTCCAGAAGCGCAATTGGACCGTTTCATGTTCAATATTTGGGTAAACTATCCGAGTATTCAAGAAGAAATAGATATTGTCAAAGCCACTACGGACAATAGAAAAGTATCGATTCAACCTGTTATTACACAAGAAGAAATATTGTCCTACCAACAAGTAATCAGACAGATGCCCGTTGCGGATAATGTCGTTGAATACGCTGTTAAATTGGTAAATAAAACCCGACCCGAGGGCGAATTAGCACCTGATTGGGTAAAGAAAAATATTTCTTGGGGAGCAGGTCCCAGAGCGTCACAACATCTAATCGTTGGAGCAAAATGCCATGCCGCATTAAATGGTAAATTCTCTCCAGATATTGATGATGTCCGTGCAGTTGCACTTCCCATTTTGCGTCATCGCGTTGTAAGAAATTACAAGGCAGAAGCTGAAGGATTGACCATAGAAAAAATTGTAGCTCAATTGTTGTAACATGAAAAAAAGTTGGATTCATGTCGCTGAGAACAGTGACTTCCCTATTCAAAATATTCCGTTTGGAATTTTTTCTACAGATCATAAAACTGCAAGACCCGGAGTTGCCATCGGCTCTCAAATTTTAGACTTGTTGGTTCTATGGCAAAATGGATTTCTGTCCTCTTTTCCTTTTACAGAGCGTGACATCAACAATTGTGTGCTGAATGGCATGATGATGCACGGCAAGAAGGTAATGTCCGATTTGAGACTGCACATCATTGATTTATTGACAGAGGGAAATACTGAACTTAAAAATCACGCTTGCGTTCAAGAGGCCTTCGTTGAACAAGAGCATGCCATTATGCACTTACCCGTTCATATCGGTGATTACACAGATTTTTACAGCAGTGAAGACCACGCGAGAAATGTCGGTATGATGTTTAGAGATCCGGCTCAGGCTTTGCTTCCCAATTGGAAGCATCTACCTGTAGGATATCACGGCAGATCGTCTACCATTGTGCCATCTGGAACGCCGATAAAACGTCCCAAAGGGCAAACCAATGCCTCTGATGAAACGCAACCTGTTTTTCAATACTCCCAACAATTGGATTTTGAATTGGAAATGGCCTTCATCACCTTTCAAGGCAAGCCCATGGGCGAAACCATCTCAACTGCAGAAGCCAAAGATTACATATTTGGCTTTGTCGTTTTCAATGACTGGAGCGCAAGAGACATTCAGCGTTGGGAATATGTGCCTTTGGGACCATTCTTAGCTAAAAACTTCGGATCAACCATATCTCCTTGGATTGTTACTCTAGATGCTCTTGAAGAATTCCATATTGCTGGACCTACGCAAGATCCAGAAGTCCTTTCTTACCTGAAATATGACGGCCATTACAACGTTGACATCCAGCTTTCCGTTGGCATTCAACCCGAAAATGGTGAAGAAACGATTGTATCCGAAAGCAATTACAAATACATGTATTGGAATTATGCCCAGCAACTTGCACATCACACTGTAGGCGGATGTGCGATACGTGTAGGAGATATGATGGCTTCAGGAACCATTTCAGGACCTCACAAAGGTTCTTATGGCTCTATGTTGGAAATTGCATGGAAAGGAACTCAACCTGTAACACTAGCCGATGGATCAGAACGTAAATTCATTCAAAACGGAGATACCGTAAAAATGAAGGCGTTCTCTCAAGGAAATGGCTATAGAATTGGATTTGGCCATTGTGACGGAAAAATTGTAGGTTAACATTTTATTAGCCCTTTTTGTTGTATTTTCCTACCATGATTAGGAAAATCCACCTTTCTCTACTCGTAATATTTATTGGCTTCTCTGCATTATCAAAAGATAAAATCATCGTTGATAATGACAATTTACCTTTGGAACAAAGAGAAGCAATATTGTTACTCAATGGCTTTGGGTCATTGTATCACGCGGATAAAAATCAAATTAAAGCCCTGGCAAATCAGGGTTTTGATTTATTGATTCCAGATTATATCAGCAGAAAATCAATCCATGATTGTGTCAACAATGTAGAGACATTTTATCAGGAAAATCACTTGTCTCAATACAAAGCCATTCATGTGTTCTCCTATATCGTGGGATCATGGACAGTGAACGAATGGATAACCAAGCATCAGCCCAAGAATATTGCTTCCATCATTTACGATAGAAGCGCATTTCAAGAAACTGTTCCCAGAATTTTAGATACAGAAAATCCATTCATGAGCAAAGTGATTTTTGGAAAAATCATGCACGATATAGCCTGTATGCCTTACCCAGTTCTGAAAAATCCTGAATTTCCCATCGCACTAATCATCGAATGCAAAGCGACCCGTGTTCTGTATAAAAAGAAAAAAGCATTTGACAAGCTTCCCGCTCCAAATCATAGTATTGAAGGTTTTAATCAATACACACCAAATGTATCTTATTACTTCAAAAGCCACGATGATTTATACACCCAACTCGATCAAATAAGCGGAGATTTAATTCACTTCTTCAAAAACAAAAAATTTCCCGACAACATTACAAAATCACCTTGTTCAGAAGATCCTTTCCAAACCTATTACAAGAAGTGAGTTTCTGAAGTCCATATAAAAACATCTCATTCATTATTTAAAGATGAACTCAATCTATCAAATCAAGCCTTGGTTTCAGCGACAATTGCAACCCATAGTCAACTTGCTTCAACATGTAGGCATAACACCCAA
>JACCDW010352154.1_pt1 | contig 35092 bp, 30 predicted proteins | sample 7449781 | NCBI WGS metagenome assembly JACCDW01 (sample SAMN15323449, study PRJNA562643) | freshwater metagenome | isolation source: river surface water | place: USA:Blue River Watershed | collected 2017-08-18
AACCCAGATTGGCTGGCAGTTCGAGCGATGGTTTTGCGTAGTGAAACAAATAAGGTGATGGATGATCTCTATGCACTTGGTGCGCGAGGAATTCTTGTCACAGATATTCACGCGTGCAGGCTTTAAAGCCTTACTTGCGGGTCGACTGACCTGATTCTTCAACCTCTTCGCGTGTGATACCAAGCAGATAGAGCACGCTATCCAGATACGGCGCGCTGAGTGCGCTATCGGCTGCAGCTCGGACAGCAGGTTTGGCATTGAAAGCGATTCCTAATCCCGCGAGTGCAATCATGTCTAGATCATTTGCGCCATCTCCGATGGCGACCGTTTGTTCTAGCTCCACATGTTCGAGCGCTGCAAAGTCCCGAAGTGCTATCGCCTTTGCCGCACGATCGATAATTGGTCCGTGCAATGCACCAGTAAGTACTCCATCCTTAATCTCCAAGGTATTTGCACGAAAATGCTGAATCTGAAGGGATGCTAAGAGAGGTTCGATTACATTGATGAAGCCACCGCTAACTACAGCGACGGTATGTCCAAGCTTTTGAAGCGTGGTGACAAGAGTCTTAGCCCCCGGCGTTAATGAGATTTCATCCTGTACTTCAGAGATTACGGTATCGGGGAGGCCCTTAAGAAGGGCTACTCTCTCGCGCAGGCTTGCTTCGAAATCAATTTCACCAGCCATCGCCCTATCGGTGATTTCCTTCACTTGGGCTTGGACGCCAGCCTTTGCTCCCAAAAGTTCAATGACTTCTTGCGAAATTAGTGTTGAGTCAACATCCATCAGAACAAGTTTTTTCGCCCATCGCATGAGGCCCCCAGGGGAGACGGCAATATCAACTGAGTGTTCAGCTGCGAGTGGTGTGAGTACATTTTTCAGATCTGCAGTGGCCGCACCACTGACAACACATTCAATGGCAGTTACTGGATAGCTCGCAGTTCGTTGGATCCGTTCAATGTTTCCACGGGTAGCAGCGATTGAAGCAGCGATGGCAGCCAAAGCTGAAGGTTTAAGTTCCTGAGAAAGGATGACAACGTGAGTAAGACCGGTTTTAGCCGCGATACTTTCACTTTGTTGTTCAGAGAAAGCTATCGCAATGTCGAGATCAAGAGATGATGCCTTCTCGTTTAAGTCATCCTCAACTGCCGAAGCGTGTGCACGATCGAGTGAGATGAGAATGGTGAGGATGAGTCTTGAACGGATAACCACCTGTTCGATATCCATGATCGTCAATGAGAACGGAGCAAGAGTCGAGAAGAGAGCTTCCGTGATTCCGGGACGGTCTTCGCCGGAGACCAAGATCAGGCCCGTGTAATACTCGCTCTGCTTATTCATGTGCAGAGATTATCGTGAATCACAGCGTAATCTCCTCGTATTTACCTGTATTCAAGCCTTTGAAGAGATATCTTTTAGCCCGTGAGTGGTCCAGAAGTATTGCGAGTTACCGATGTCTGCGTTCGTCGCGGCACTCGGATGATCCTAGGCCCGATTACTTTTGCAATTTCTCCTGGTGAACGTTGGGTAATTCTCGGTCCTAATGGGGCTGGTAAATCTACGCTGCTCAATCTATTGGCCACCCGAGCTTTTCCGACAACTGGGAAAGTTCATGTACTCGAAAAAGAGCTGGGAAAAGTAGATCTCTTCGAACTTCGGACTCGCATCGGATTAGCTGGTGTCGGCATCTCCGAAGACATTCCGTATGAGGAGAAGGTCCGAGATGTTGTTGTCACCGCAGCATATGCAGTTCTCGGACGTTGGAATGAAGATTATGACTTGTGGGATGAGTCCCGTGCCGTTGCATTGTTAACAACTTTCGGCGTACGCGAACTTGCAGATCACGATTACGGAACCTTAAGCGAGGGCGAGAAGAAGCGTGTGCAAATTTCACGAGCACTCATGGCCGATCCCGAACTTCTTTTGCTAGACGAACCAACTGCTGGCTTAGACGTTGGAGGTCGTGAAGATCTCTTGCGCCGCTTCTCTGAATTCGCAAAGGATCCTGGAGCTCCGGCCACCGTAATCGTCACCCACCATATTGAAGAAATTCCAGTCGGTACTACTCATGCTCTTCTTCTCAAGGATGGAACGGTAGCGGTGAGTGGTCCAGTCCAGCAGGTTGTCACAAGCGAGCACATTACGGCTGTCTTTGGTGTTGAGGTCAATGTAGCCTTCGACGGTTCTCGTTTTTACGCACGAGCATCTTCGTGAGCCACCCAATCTTTGACGTAGTTCATCCTTCTTGGTTTCCAATACTTAAGCCGCTAGAAGATTCAATTAATGAAACCCTCGATATTGTCACACGAGGCCAATTCATTCCATCGGTTGATCGGATATTCGCCCCCTTGAGTACGCCATTAGAAGAAATCAAAGTGGTTATCGTCGGACAGGATCCGTATCCAAATCCAGAAAATGCTGATGGTTTCGCTTTCTCCGTTCGTCCAGAAGTGTCGCCGCTTCCTGCTTCACTAGTGAACATATTTAAAGAACTAGAAAGTGACTTAGGTATTGCAATGCCTAAAAATGGAAACCTCGAAAGATGGTCAAGACAAGGTGTACTTCTGCTCAATCGCACATTGACGACAGTCCCGGGGGAGTCTCATGCTCATCAACGAAGCGGATGGATGGAGATCACAGAAGTAATCATTCGAGAGGTTGCATCGAGAGGCGCGGTTGGAATTCTCTGGGGTGGAAATGCTCAGCAGATGTCTGAATACTTTGAGTCAACTCGGGTGATAAAGAGTGCGCATCCGAGCCCACTTAGCTCATATCGCGGTTTCTTCGGTTCTAAACCTTTCTCTGCATGCAATGAGATTTTAGAGGCCTTGGGCAAGACCACAATCACATGGTGAAAAGAGATGAGGCCGGATACTCACCTGAAGTGAATACCCGGCCTCGTCTACTTAAGTTACTTAGCCAACCCAGATGTTGATAGGCGACTGCAAGAAGTAAATCATAAACAATCCTGAGACTAGCCATAGAAGAGGGTGTACCTCTTTAGCGCGACCCTGAATTGCTCTGATCACTACGTGAGTAACGAAACCGACACCAATACCGACAGAAATGTTATAGGTAAATGGCATCAAGATGATTGTAAGGAATGCTGGGATTGCAATTCCTAGATCTTCCCAGTCAATATTTTTGATCTGAGTCATCATGAGGAATCCAACAATTACCAACGCTGGAGTTGCAGCCTCGTAAGGGATGACCGCAACAAGTGGTGCGAGGAATGTTGTGAGCAGGAACAAAAGACCAGTAACAACTGATGCAAGACCTGTTCGTGCACCTTCACCGACACCTGCTGCTGATTCGATGTAGCTAGTGTTGGATGAGATGCTTCCTGCACCACCAGCAACTGCTCCGAGTGAGTCAACCAAGAGGATACGGTTGTTATTTGGGACATTTCCCTCATCGTCGATCAATCCCGACTCGTGACCAATCGCAGTAACAGTACCTACGGTGTCGAAGAAGTCAGAGAGCAAAAGTGTAAAGATGAAGAGGATTGCAGTAATCAGTGGAACACGGTCAAAACTTCCAAGCAGATTAAAGTCACCAAAGAGCGAGAAGTCAGGTGTTGCTACAACTTCTGCAGGCATCGCAGGAACGTTGAGATTCCAACCCTTTGGATTTACAGCACCGGTTGCACCGTTAAACAGTGGACCGATTTTGAATGCTGACTCGATCGCGATTGCAGCAGCTGTTGCTACGACAATGCCGATCAGAATTGCACCCTTGATCTTCTTGACCATAAGAGCGATTGTGAGGAGGAGTCCGAAACCAAAGACGATGATTGGCCAACCTACTAGGTTTCCATTATCTCCAAGGGTTACAGGGACTGGACCTGTGCCGGTACGACGAACAAAGCCTGCATCAACTAGACCGATCAGGGCGATGAATAATCCGATACCTACAGAGATTGCTATTTTCAGCTGTCCAGGTACGGCGCGGAAAACTGCGCCACGGAATCCCGTGAGAACAAGAATAGTGATGATGATTCCTTCGATCACTACCAATCCCATTGCATCTGCCCACGTCATCTGTGAAGCGATACCAACTGCAACGAATGTGTTCAAGCCTAAGCCTGTTGCGAGCGCGAGAGGGTAGTTACCGAGAACTCCCATGAGAATTGTGAGAATGCCAGCCATCAAGGCTGTCATTGCGGCAACGAGTGCCAAGTTTGGAGCATCTCCGCCACCGATATATTTTCCATCTGCATCTTTGGCTAGACCAATGATCAGTGGGTTAAGCGCGACGATGTAAGCCATAGTAAAGAACGTGACGACTCCGCCACGCACTTCCTGTGCCACTGTCGATCCGCGCTCGGATATTTTGAAGTAACTATCGAGCATATTGAACCTTCCTCATTTTGTTATCGGGGGTGGTTGCGACCCCGTGTGAAATGACGGCTCACAGACCGATCGAGGGTGGGGATGCCTTTGATGGGGTCAAAATATCTGACCAGGCTGGTTACTTTGAGGTTAGGCGCGCTAAAAGGCCGAAGGAAATCGCCACAGATTGGCCGATGAGGAGGGCAAAAAGGAGAGTTCCTAGGCCCAGGGTGCCACCGAGCAGAGCTCCAGCAATCGAGACAACAACTTCAATTCCTAAGCGAACGCGACCTACGCGGACACCAGTTCGACGATGTAGCCCGGTCATTGCTCCATCGCGTGGACCAGGTCCGAGGCCGCATGTGATGTATAGAGATGAGCCGATCCCAACCATCGCTATTCCTAGGATTGTGAATAGCAAACCAGTATGAAGTGAATCTTGCTTAGGAAAAATATTGGTGGCAATTTCAATGAAGAGCGAAATGATGAGGATATTTGAAAGCGTCCCGAAACCAGGGCGCTCTCGCAAAGGAATCCACAGTGATAACACGAGAGCTCCGATAATCAGAGTCGATGTACCAATAGATAGACCGCTCTTAAGAGAGATACCTTGAGCGAGAACCGACCAAGGAGCGTTACCCAAGCCAGATTGAATGATCAATCCATCACCGAGTCCAAATATTGCGAGACCGAAAAAGAGAATAAGAACTCGCTTAAATGAGAGGTCCCACCTGCCCTTAGCTGTCCAAGGAACATCTGGAACTGTTCTATGTGGCTTGAGGTGAGAGATGATTGCGCGCAACGTCATTTCTGCATCCTACCTTTATGATTGGACTTTAAGTACTCTTATCGGATGTTTACTGGCTCCGGAACTCTCATTAACATCATCACAATTGTCGCAGGTGCATCCCTTGGCGTATTCATCGGTGGGCGAATGCCCGAGCGAATGCGAGCACTTATTACAGATGTTTTGGGTCTAATTACAATTCTCGGAGCAGCAACAGCGTTGGTTCCTATTGCATCCGATCGCTATATCGATGCATTGCCCAATGGATGGCCTCTCTTGGCAATACTGGCTTCGCTACTTATCGGCGGAGTAATCGGTAGTGCCGCAAATCTGGAATCTAAGCTAGAAGGCTTTGGTAATTTTCTTCGCGTTAAATTCAAGGCTGATGGCCAGGGTACTTTTGTTGAAGGTTTTTTGTCTTCTTCGTTACTCTTTGTAATCGGACCACTAGCAATACTTGGATCAATTAGTGATGGCATGGGCACAGGTACGGATCAACTCATCCTTAAATCATCATTAGACTTCTTTGCTGCGATGGCATTTGCAGCAAGCCTCGGTTGGGGTGTTGCTGCTTCGGCGATTCCAGTCGGCATCTATCAGGGTGTCTGGACAGTTATTGGGTTCGGTCTAGGAAACGTTCTCTCTGGTTACCAGATCGATGCAATGACGATTGTGGGCGGCCTGATGCTTGTATCCATAGGCCTTGGATTATTAAAAATCAAGACCATTGCGGTGGGAAACCTGCTTCCAGCGCTCTTAGTTGCACCGATTCTGGTCGGAGCTTTGCATCAATTTATTTAGCAGAGTTTAGGAGTACGGATTAGATCGTGCTCACATCGATCACGAAGCGATACTTCACATCGCTTGCGACTGTTCTCTCATAGGCTTTATCAACATAGTCGGCGGCAATAACTTCTACGTCGCTCACGATCCCATGCTCAGCGCTGAAGTTAATCATTTCTTGAGTTTGCGCGATTCCGCCAATCATGGATCCTGCTAATGACTTACGGCCGTCGAGTAGTGATCCAGCATGAACTGGATAGGGAGCACCAGGTAATCCGATGACGACGAGAGTGCCATCAATACTTAACGTAGCCAGATAGTCATTGATATCGATTTGCGCGCTTACTGTGTTCAGGATGAGGTCAAAGGATCTGGCAAATGGTTTGAGATCTTTGGGATCCTTGACGCAGATGAATTCATCAGCACCCATCGCGAGAGCAGCGTCACGTTTTCCAGGGGAGTGTGAAATAACGGTGACATGGGCACCCAATGCGTGTGCAAACTTAACGCCCATGTGACCAAGGCCGCCAAGACCCATAACAGCTACGCGAGTTCCTTTGCCGGCTTTCCAATGCTTAAGTGGAGAGTAAAGAGTAATTCCGGCACATAACAATGGCGCTACTCCATCAAGTGGCATTGATTTCGGGATCGTCACCGCATAATTTTCATTCACAACGAAAACATTGCTATAGCCACCCATTGCAACAGTTTTTCCGTCGCGCTCAAGCGTGTTGTAAGTTCCTGTCATACCTTGATCGCAGTATTGCTCGAGACCATCTTTACAAGGCTGGCATTGGCGACAAGAGTCAATGAAGACACCAACTCCAATATGGTCACCTACTGAGAATTTAGTAACTGAGGATCCAATCTCTCGCACGATTCCTGCGATCTCATGACCCGGAACCATGGGAAATAGCGCTGGGCCCCATTCCTCGCGTACTTGGTGAATATCTGAATGACAGATGCCAGCAAAAACGATATCTAACAGAACATCGTGCTCTCCCAATTCACGTCGCTCAAAATCAAAGCGAGTGAAGGGTGCACCTTTGCTCAGCGCTGCGAGTCCACGTACTTTTGTCATGACATCTCCCGGTTTCTAAACCTTTGAATTACAGTTCATTGAAGGGTAGGGGATCACTGGATATATGTCCCGCTCTGGAGTTTCTGGCCGTTACCCCACGCATGTGATGTCGGCGGCATAGAACTTCGTAGGCGACTTCGTCATTGGATCCTACGTTTCCAACAACAACCTGTTCGCCTTCTGTCACCATTTTGCCCCCGACAGTACGGGCATTATGCGTGGCGCGTGAACCACACCAACAAAGAGCTTCCACTTGAAGCGTATTCACGCGATCTGCGAGCTCAACCAAACGACCTGATCCTGGAAATAGTTTTGTTCTAAAGTCAGCGAGAATTCCGAAGGCATAGACATCGATACCGAGCCCATCAACGATGCGAGCTAATTCTTCTATCTGCTCGGGCTGATAGAACTGTGCCTCATCGCAAATAACGTAATCAATGCGCTCACCGATTGATAACTTATCGACGACGAACTTGTGAATATCAAATCCAGGCACAACCTCAATCGCTGCGCTAGTCAGACCTAAGCGAGATGAAATCTTTCCGGACCCTGCTCTATCCTGCGATGTGAAGATCAACCCGCCACGCCCACGTTGCTGATGGTTATGCGCAGTTTGTAGAGCTAACGTCGACTTCCCGCTATCCATCGTTCCGCAGTAATAGATGAGTTCGGCCATGGCGCAGATCCTGCCACAAACCGACCTTAGAAGAGTCCTATTCGCGCTAGGGCGGTTTCAAGTTTTGGCGACAAGTGCTTACTCATTGCTACCGTCAGGTGAGATTTATCCCTGTAGGCAATGACCCCGTCCACTATCGCAGGGCACGTGCGCGAACAGAGCCAAGGGGTTGGATTGATTGCAATCAATCCTGCAGCAACCTCAGCTGGGATTGGTCTGGATGTATCGCACTCCTTGCCACGATTAGCCACAAGACAATCGGGAATATCTACTTGAGGAAGGGGAGTATCGGTGAGATAAATCGGATATCTCGTAGCATCTTTGATGCGGTTGAAAACTTTGCTTTCTCCTGCCATCCACCATGAACGTGCGCTCTCCTTCGAGTATGGGGCGGTAAATGGTTGCATCCCAGTAAGAATCACAGCTAGTGGTTTGATTTTATTGATGCGAGCGACCGAAGAATCTCTAAAAGCCTGACAATCTTTCACATCGTATTGAGACGATAGTTCCTTAATGACCTCAGCCGACGGACACGCAGATTTGGTGAGAGAGATAATTTTGATACCGCGCTTCTTGCCAATCAGATCAAGTGCTGGCAACCACTGCGCTGCATGTGAATCTCCGTAAAGAACGATAGTTTGATCTGAAGTGACGTCTCCGTACTCGCAGCGGGGTGAAACTGTTTGTCGGACGTGAATGTGGCAGCCATCATTATTGTTAATGGGCTTCGAGCGAACCTCTTCGAGAGAGAATTCGATGCCATTTCCGACCGTGATTGTGTTTGAGTGCTGCAGAAATATCACGCCGCCCAGTAGGACGGAGAAGCTCGTTGCGAGTGCTGCTATCTTGAAAACGACATGGTGTGAAATCTTTACTTCACGCATCGGCTCTTCGACGAATCGATGCGTGAGTCCAGCCAAGATGGTCGTCACAAGAAGCAGGAGTGCGACCGCATAAGGTTCGAGCTCTCTTCCTAGATATATGGATGGAATGACTAGGACCGGCCAGTGCCATAGATAGAGCGGATAAGAAACTGCGCCAAGCCATTGACTTACTCGCGACCTGGAAAGTGCGTCGACAAATGGAGGCCACTTGCTACGAGTGGCAATCAAAAGAACGGTTGCGATGACTGGGGCTAGGGCTGCCGTTCCGGGAAATGGTGTCGATTCATCGAAAAGTAGCGTTGCGACGACAACGACCGATAGACCCACAAGTGCGAGAAGCTGTTTGGCTCTCTTAAGTTCTGGCACGAAGAGTAGTAACGCCCCAGCAGCAAGTTCCCAAGCCCTTGTGGGCAGAATGTAGAAGGCCCAAATAGGTGCGCGTTCAGTGAGGTAGAGAGAAAATAGAAACGAACCAACTAGTGTCGCAACGACTCCATAAAAAACTGCTCGTTTCTTGCCGATGCGATACAAAACGAGAATCAGGAATGGCCAGAAAAGATAAAACTGCTCTTCGACTGCGAGAGACCAAAAATGAATGAATGGAGATGGGGTCGAATTGAGATTCTGGTAGTCGTTTTCCCATAAGGCGAAGAGGAAATTCGACACATATGTTGAGGCGGCGACAAGATCTTTTGCAAAAGACTGACGCATCGAAGCCGGCAGAAAAAAGTAACCAGCGACTGCAGTAACTAAGATGACGAGGAATGAAGAGGGCAGAAGCCGTTTTGCGCGGCGAGCATAGAACGAAAGAAGGGACAATGAATTTTTGGTCTCGAGTTCACGGAGAAGAATCCCAGTGATGAGAAATCCCGAGATAACGTAGAAGATGTCGACTCCGATGTAGCCGCCGTCGAGCCATTTTGCGTGATAGATCAGAACGAGTACTGCCGCCAGAGCGCGCAGCGCTTGAATCTGCGGGTTACGTTCTTTGTGGATCATCCGCTTATCAGAGCGTGTATCTGGACTTCAGGTGAATGTTCGGCGATCCGTAAACGTCCGCCCAGAAATGAGATTTCGCTGAGGACGGCAATATCGGTCACGACACCGCCGGCTTGTTTGACCAACTCAATCGCAGCGACCAATGTTCCACCGGTGGCAAGTACGTCATCGACCAGAAGTACTTTAGATCCCGGCTCAAATGCATCCGTGTGAATTTCTATCTCATCAACACCGTATTCGAGTCCGTACTGTTTGGAGAAAGTCGTGAAAGGGAGTTTCCCCTTCTTTCTAATCGGAACAAATCCACAACCTTTAGCTACAGCGATTGCACTCGCAAAGATGAAACCACGCGCTTCAATTCCAGCCACAACCGAGCTATCGGGATCGACTTCGGCGAGTGCGCGCACGACCGTATTGAACGCATCCGGATTGCTCAGAACAGGAGTGATGTCTTGGAAGAGAATTCCCGGCTTTGGATAATCAGGGATCGTACGGATAAGTGACAAGGCTTGTTCTACATTCACCGAGATCACCCTCACTCTTGTTACGTGTCCGAACGGGGACTTGAACCCCGAAGCCCTTGCGGGCACTAGCACCTCAAGCTAGCGCGTCTGCCAATTCCGCCACCCGGACGAGTATAAATAACCTGATCGAAAAGAACCGTTTTTCGTCATTCGACTCACACGGTCCCACAGATGATCAAGAGGGCACACGATAGCAACCCCTGGAGATCAAGGCAAAGCGGAGAATTTCGATGACACTCGAGCGCTCCTAATGGATACTTACCCCATGACGACAGATATGAACGCCCTTAGAGAAGAACTTGAAGCCGAAACGATCCGCATCTGCCAGGAATTAATTCGCATCCCAAGTGTTAACTATGGTGAAGGTAGGGGAGACGAGAAGGCAGCAGCCGAGTACGTAGTCGCACAACTTGCTGAGGTTGGAATTGCTTCGAAGATATACGAGTCGGCAGAAAATCGTTGCAATGTAATAGCTCATCTAGAGAGCACTCATCCAGATCGTCCAGGGCTTGTCGTTCATGGCCATCTCGATGTAGTTCCTGCAATGGCTGAGGATTGGAGCGTTGATCCTTTCGGAGGAATTCTTAAGGATGGATTTATTTGGGGACGCGGCGCTGTCGATATGAAGAATATGGATGCCATGATCATCGCTGTTGTTCGCCAGTGGGCACGTCTTGGATATAAACCACCGCGTCCAATCACTCTCGCATTCTTTGCAGATGAAGAGGCTGGTAGCAGCTACGGATCCAGGTGGATGGTCAAGGAGCATCCCGAAGTGTTTGCCGGTTGCACCGAAGCGATTTCAGAAGTGGGAGGTTTCTCAATCACACTCCCAAACGCAAAACGTTTCTATTTTGTTGAGACAGCCGAAAAAGGTATTCATTGGATGCGTCTGGTCGCCCAGGGTCGAGCCGGTCATGGTTCTGTAATCAACAATGAGAATGCAATCACGGCTCTCTCTGAGGCGGTTGCAAAGATCGGCCGCTATGAGTGGCCTCAGAGATACACCGCAACTGTTAAGCGTCTCTTTGAAACGGTGGCTAAGGCATCGGGAAAACCATTTGACCTTAAAGATCTCAGACCACTGCTGAGCGAGTTTGGAAACGCATCACGCATGATTGGTGCCACGCTGCAGAATACGACTAACCCGTCGATGCTTACTGCTGGATATAAAGAGAACGTTATTCCAGGTGAGGCGAGTGCAGTTGTTGATGGACGCTTCTTGCCAGGCTATGAGGATGAAATGAACGCGACCATTCGTGAAATTGTTGGGCCGGATATTCGCATTGAAACAATCGTCACAGATATTGCGCTAGAAGTTCCCTTTGAAGGAGATCTCGTTGAAGCCATGTGCGCAGCTTTGATTAAGCATGATGGAGAGGGAATTCCTGTTCCATTTACCATGAGTGGCGGCACAGATAACAAAGCTCTTTCAAAGATCGGAATTATTGGTTATGGATTCTCGCCCTTAAAACTTGATCCAGAGCTTGATTTCATGGCTCTATTCCACGGAGTTGACGAACGAGTTCCTGTTGATGGATTGCGATTCGGAGTAAACGTGCTTAAGGATTTCTTAGAGACCGCTTGATACATCATTGAGAGCAGTTCGAACAACATCTGGCAAAACGATTTCCTCCACGGTGAGGGCACCGCGTAATTGCGCACCTGTTCGCGCTCCAATAATCGCACTAGTGACTCCTGGTGCATCTCGCACCCACGCGAGTGCGACTTCAAGAGGTGAATAACCAAGGCCAGACGCCGCCGCAACCACGGCTTCGACAATTCGAGCACTGTCCCGATTGAGATACGTTGCGATGAAGTTCGCAAAGTGTGGGGTGGCACCACGCGAATCGGCGGGAATGGAGTTGCGGTATTTTCCGGTCAGTACTCCACGGCCCAACGGAGACCACGCGAGAATTCCAACCCCGAGCTGGGAGGCACATTCCAGAATTTCGTTCTCAATGGTTCGATTCAACAGGGAGTATTCACTCTGTAGCGTTGCAATGGGGGCTTTAGCAGAATTAGCTTCTTGAAGCGAGATCGCTCGTGCACTTTGCCATCCATTGAAATTTGAAATTCCAACATATCGCGCTTTTCCTGATGTGTAAGCAAAGTCCAGAGCAGAGAGTGTGTCTTCGAGTGCGATATCTGGATCCCACGAGTGGATCTGCCAAATATCCACGTAATCAGTTCCAAGTCTGGTGAGAGATTTTTCCAATTCGCCGATGAGGAAATGGCGAGAGTTGTTTACTGTTCGCACCCCTTGTGGATACGAAACGCCTGCTTTTGTAGCGATGACAACGTCTTCACGTTTAAAAAATGTTCCGACTAGTCCACCGATTACGCGCTCGGAATCACCATCGGCATAACTAGCGGCGGTGTCAATGAAATTTCCGCCGGCTTCGATATAACTGCGCATCTGTTCGGCAGCCTCATGGGTATCTGTATCGCGACCCCAGGTCATCGTGCCGAGGCCAAGACGAGAAAGCTCCAGTCCACTCTTTCCAGCACGCCTGAATTCCATGGTTCTCACCCTAGCAAGCCAACTCTGTCAAAGGGCGTTAATCTTGGGAAATGGCACGAATCGTTCTTCTTCGTCACGCGCATTCTGTTGCTAATGAAAAGAATCTTCTGGCTGGTCGGACTCCCGGAATTTCATTGAGCAAAAATGGTGAACGGCAAGCCCTTGCACTAGCGGAGCGAATTGGCGCGGTCAAATTTGATCAGATCGCTATTAGTCCACTGCAACGCTGTAGAGAAACGATCGAACCATGGCTTTCATCTGTCGGAGATAGCTCTCGTCTCGTGGTTGATGAAGAGATCACTGAAGTCGATTACGGGTCTTGGAGTGGCAAGTCGCTATCTTCACTGCGTCGCAAGGCACAATGGAAAGTAGTTCAAGATTTTCCAAGTCAAATGATTTTTCCAGATGGTGAATCTCTTCTGGAGATGCAGAGAAGAGCGCTCTCCAGTTTTTATCGGATCAATTCAGTCAGGGGAAAAGGCCCGCGCTTACTTGTGAGCCACGGGGACGTTATTAAGGCAATAGTCGCTCACTGTCTTGGGATGCATTTGGATCAGTTTCAGCGCTTAGTGATCGAACCAGCATCACTGACAATCATCGATACTGATCGTGGAATCAGCCGCTTGGTTCGCTTTAATGATACTAACGGCAATCTCTCATTGAGTAAATCAGGCAACCAAACCGCCATTGGTGGCTCAACAGGGAATGCAAGTAAGTGAGTTCTCAACAATGGTCATTTGATCAACCTGATCGTTTTGTGGTTGGGACTATCGGGGCACCCGGCGAGCGAGAATTTTATTTTCAAATCAGACAGAAGAACATCTTGGTCTCCCTGGCAACAGAGAAGTCTCAGGCAGCTGCTCTGGCTGAAAGAATCACGACAATCATCCGTGAGATTAAGAAGAGTGCTCCACTGAGTGCGGTGAAGCCAGCACCTGTTGATGATCAGCCACTTGAATTGCCGCTAGATAGCGAATTTGCGGTAGGAGCAATTGGGATCGCTTTTGATCCGTCATTGCTGGAGATAGAAATATCTTTTCGTTCAGAAGATAACGACGAAGTCGATGATGACGATTCAGGAGCTGTCGTTGAAGTGCATTTAGATCTCTCTATGGCTCTGGCCTTCGCCCAAAGAACAATGGCCCTTGTGGCAGCAGGTCGCCCACTTTGTCCATTCTGTGTAGCCCCAATAGATCCGAAAGGACATCTATGTCCACGCGCCAATGGATATAGACGATGACAGAGTTGGATTCAGGCTGGGTCGAAGAAAGTATTGCGCACCTGAATGCAGGTGAACTAGAAATCACGGGTCGCCTGGTAGATGCCTCCAACGCAACACTTTTTGGCTTGATGCATCACGAAGGAATTAGCCTTGAAGTTATTTACAAACCTGTCGCAGGGGAGCGACCGCTGTGGGATTTTCCCGATGGAACTTTGGCCGATCGCGAGTACGCAGCTTTTCTGTTAAGTGACCTGACAGGTTTTAACCTAGTTCCCCCTACGATCTTGCGTGATGGTCCAGCGGGCTTCGGTATGGTGCAACGTTGGATTGATGTTGATGAGAGTATCGACCTCGGTTCTTACTTCGCCCAAGATCGTATTGAATTACGTCGACTCGCACTCTTTGATGCCATCATTAACAATACCGACCGCAAAATTGGCCATCTGCTTCCTGATGAACGTGGACATCTTTTTGCATGTGATCATGGAGTTACTTTTCACACAGAGGACAAGTTGCGAACCGTCCTCTGGCAATGGGCTGGCGATAAGCTCTCCGTTGATGAAATAGGGATACTCAGTAAAACAACTGAATGCATCCGGCAGAATGCAACCACCTTTGGCGATCACTTAACGCAGGCAGAAATTTCTGCAACCTCTGCCCGAATTCAGCAACTCATCTCCGACGGAATCATGCCCTTGCCGAGTCAAGATTGGCCGGCTATCCCATGGCCGGCATATTAGGATTTATGAATGAGATCGTGGGCAGACCTTTCGCTGAATTCAGTTGTGGGAAGTTCCTTAAACTTGTCGCCTCTCGCGCTATTTAATACTGCGACGCAAAGTGTTGAAAAGCTCCCTGCGAAAGATTTCTATCGCCTCTACGTTTGCGGCATAACGCCTTATGACGCGACCCATCTTGGTCATGCTGCAACGTATGTGACCTTCGATTTGATTAATCGCTATTTACGATTTTCGGGATCATCGGTCGCCTTTGTTGAGAACATCACTGATATTGACGATCCTCTTCTGGAAAGAGCCGCACGCGATGGAGTCGACTGGCGAGAACTGGCGTTGTCACAGATAGAGCTTTTTCGTGGAGATATGGTGGCACTTCACGTCATCCCACCTGATCATTACGTGGGCGTTGTTGAAGCAATGCAGATCATCGTCGATGCCGTTTCAGCACTCAACGAGAAGAACTCCACGTACAAGGTTGATGATGACCTTTATTTTGAAGTGCGATTAGACCCCGACTTCCTCACCCGAACACACCTTACTGAAGAGGTCGCAATGACTTACTTTGCAGAGCGTGGAGGAGATCCAAGCCGCTCTGGAAAGAAGGATCCTTTTGATGCACTCGTTTGGAAATCTCAACGTGAGGGTGAACCAGGATGGCCAAGTCCATTTGGAATAGGACGCCCAGGATGGCATATCGAGTGTTCGGCAATTGCTCTGCATTACCTTAAGCCGGACCCGACTGATGAATTCGCTATCGATATTCAAGGTGGCGGTAGCGACCTGATATTTCCTCACCATGACATGTCGGCGGCACAAGGCTTGATCGCTACAGGTCAAAAGTTTGCGCGATTCTTTGTTCATGCTGGAATGATCGGTCTTGACGGCACAAAGATGAGTAAGTCTTTAGGAAATCTCATCTTTGTTTCGAAACTAATTAAGCAAGGTGTAGAACCAATGGCTATCCGCCTTGCCTTGTTCGGCCATCATTATCGAAGCGATCACATGTGGGGGAGCACTGAAATATCAGATGCGTCCGAATTCTTGGAAAGAATCCGTTTGAACCTAGCTAAGGTTGAAGTAGCACCAACGGACAATGCGATTTCCGATCTCATTGAAGCAATTGCTAACGATTTAGACACCGTGTCTGCACTTGAGATAATCAAGAGATGGTGCGCCGAAACTGAAAGCGGAAAAACCGGCGGCTCGGCAGGTCAATTCTCACGAGTGTTGGATGATTTACTCGGACTTGCGATTTAGATTAGTTTTCGTTTTGTCGACGCAAGAATCTCTCTAATTCTCGAGCTATTTCGTCTCCAGAAACATCCTTGAATTCAGCGGCATCTTTACTTTCTTCAAGTGCCTTTACATACTCTGAAACTTCGGAGTCTTCTTCGGCCATTTCCGAAACTTCATTCTCCCATTCCTGTGCCTGATGATTGAGATCCGCCAGAGCAATAGAGATCTCAAGGAAATCTTCAACGGCATTTACCAGCGCAAGAGTTGCTTTAGGAGACGGTGAATTAGATGCGTAATGCGGCAATCCAGCCCACAGTGAGACGCAATCAATTCCTCGCTTTAAACAACCATCCCCAATGATTCCAAGGATTCCAGTGGGTCCTTCATACTTGCTGATCTCGACTCCTAAACGAGCAGCAATGTCGGGATGTCCACCGCTACCACTGACAGATATGGGGCGAGTGTGTGGCGCATCAGCCAACATCGCTCCCAATGTAAGCACTAGTTCCACTTCGAGATCATCAGCTAGGTCGAGTAGAAGTGAAGTAAAGGTTTTCCATCTCATAGATGGTTCAACGCCTAGAACTAAAACAAAGTCATTATCAAGGTGAGGCGTGCTCAATCCGTAGATTTGCGTGGAAGGCCAGTTAACAGATCGCACCAGCGAATCATCGACACTGATCATGGGACGATTTACCTGAAAATCATAGAAATCTTCCGGCTCATACTCTGCAATAAGAATTGCTTGAGCCGAATTTCCGCTTTGATCAAGATTTTCCAGCAGATGAGTCAACGCTCCGGAAGCGGCCTCGCCTGCATCACTCCAACCAGAGAAAGCCACGATCATGATTGGCTGCCTCAGCAGTGGGATTTGATAAATCTCCATAACGCTCACCTTAAGGTAACCTTTACCGCGTGACGAGCGAGAAAACACCTTCTGAACTAAGAAAAGCTCTCGCCTCTCGAGTAGTTATCGCCGATGGTGCGATGGGCACCATGCTCCAAGCTGCCGATCCCAGCCTTGAGGATTTCCAGGGACACGAAGGCTGCAATGAGATTCTCAACGTTTCCCGCCCCGATGTAGTCCGCTCAGTTCATGACGCATATTTGACTGTTGGCGTCGATGCCATTGAGACAAATACTTTTGGGGCGAACTGGGCAAATCTTGCAGAGTACGGAATCGAAGACCGAATCTATGAACTTGCCTATGCCGGCGGAGTTATCGCCCGACAAGCAGCGGATGCATTTTCAACTCCGGATAAGCCACGATTCGTTCTTGGTTCTCTCGGCCCTGGAACAAAGTTGCCAAGTCTGGGCCATACAACGTACAAGCATTTGCGAGATGCCTATGAAGTTGCATCACAAGGATTAGTGGATTCAGGTGCGGATGCACTTCTCATCGAAACAACGCAGGATCTTCTGCAAGCAAAGGCTGCGGTCAATGGTGCCCGCGCAGCCATAGATAAGAGTGATCGCGACATCATTTTGATCGCACAGGTAACTGTTGAAACCACCGGAACCATGCTTCTCGGTTCTGAAATTGGTGCAGCTCTCAACGCACTTGAGCCTCTCAATATTGACCTCATTGGTCTGAACTGCGCAACGGGGCCAGCTGAAATGTCCGAGCATCTGCGTTACTTAAGCAAAAATGCCCAGTGCGCAATTTCAGTGATGCCAAATGCTGGATTGCCACAACTGGGTCCCAAGGGTGCTACCTATCCACTCGGGCCTGATGCACTAGCGCAAGCGCTTGCAACATTTGTTGATGATTACAAAATCACTCTCATCGGTGGTTGTTGTGGCACGACACCTGAGCACATGGCGGCTGTCGTTGCTCAGCTTGATCGCAAGAAAGTGACTGCTCGCACTTCTCACGCCGATCCTGGCGCGTCTTCTCTCTATCAGTACGTACCGTTTAGACAGGACAACGCCTTCCTAGCTATCGGTGAACGAACCAACGCCAATGGTTCTAGAGCGTTTCGAGATGCATTGATTTCTGAGAGTTGGGAAACATGTGTTGAGATTGCTCGCGATCAAATCCGAGATGGGGCACATATGCTCGATCTTTCAGTGGATTATGTTGGTCGCGACGGTGTTGCTGATATGCGAGAGCTGGCAAGTCGTTTTGCAACAGCATCAACTCTGCCGATCATGCTTGATTCAACCGAACCTCAAGTTTTGCAGGCTGGACTTGAGCAGCTCGGTGGTCGTTGTGTTATCAACTCCGTCAATTATGAAGACGGTGATGGTCCGACATCACGTTTTGCTCGCATCATGCCACTCGTAGTAGAACACGGTGCATCAGTTGTTGCACTCACCATCGATGAGGAGGGTCAAGCACGCACTGCCGAATGGAAGTTGCGTGTTGCACGCCGACTTATTGCCGATCTAGTCGATAACTGGGGGATGTCCGTAGGAGACATTTTGATTGACACTCTCACATTTCCAATCGCAACGGGCCAAGAAGAGACAAGGCGTGATGGTCTCGAGACAATAAATGCAATTCGAACACTTAAGAGTGAGTTCCCGGAAGTCCAGACAACCCTAGGGGTCAGTAACGTCTCCTTTGGACTTAACCCTGCTGCGCGAGTAGTTCTCAACTCTGTTTTCTTACACGAATGTGTCGCGGCTGGATTGGACTCTGCAATCGTTCATCCCTCCAAGATCATGCCTCTTGCTCGTATTGATGAGGCGCAGCGCAAAGTTGCATTGGATCTCATTTATGATCGCCGCGAGTACAACGGCGAAGATTGCACATACGATCCGCTTAACGCCTATCTTCAACTTTTTGAAGGTGTTGAACTTGCTGCTTCACGCAATGTTCGCGCCGCAGAGCTTGCTGCCTTACCGCTTGAAGAGCGTTTGCAGCGAAGAATTATTGACGGTGAGAAAGTTGGGCTTACCGATGATCTAGATCTGGCCATGAAGTCTGGAATAGCGCCCCTTGCAATCATCAATGATCACCTTCTTGAGGGTATGAAAATCGTGGGTGAACTCTTTGGTAAAGGTGAAATGCAGCTTCCATTCGTTCTGCAATCTGCTGAGGTAATGAAGACAGCGGTTGCATACCTTGAGCCTCATATGGAGAAGATCGATGATGAGGGACGCGGCTCCATTCTTCTAGCCACAGTTAAAGGCGATGTTCACGATATTGGTAAAAATCTTGTCGACATTATTTTGTCAAACAATGGTTATCGCGTAGTAAATATCGGTATCAAGCAGACGATCAATCAGATTATCGACGCGGCCCAAGAGTCCGATGTCGATGCCATCGGAATGTCTGGGCTTCTCGTGAAGTCGACTGTAATCATGCGTGAGAATCTTCAAGAGCTCACCGCTCGAGGTTTAGATCAGAAGTGGCCTGTGATACTTGGTGGGGCTGCTCTGACTAGAGCATTTGTCGAAGTTGATCTCGCCAATGAATTTGCTGGTGAGGTTCGTTATGCTCGCGATGCATTTGAAGGACTTCATCTCATGGATGCAATCATGGCTGTTAAGAAGGGTGTTCCTGGCGCAGCCCTTCCCGCTCTTCGCGAACGCAAGGTAAAGGCTGTCGTAAAGACAGTTTCTGATGAGCCGGCAGATACCCGTCGCAGCGATGTTGCAACAGATATTGATATTCCACAACCTCCATTCTTCGGTTCTCGAATTGTCAAAGGAATTCCGCTTGCAGATTATGTTGAAATGCTCGACGAACGCGCACTTTTTGTCGGTCAATGGGGGTTGAAGGGTAATCGCGGAGAGTACGAGGCGATGGTGGAGAGTGAAGGACGCCCTCGATTACGGTCTCTTCTCAACCAAGTTCAATCGCAGGGTTGGCTCAACGCCGCTGTTGTCTATGGATATTTCCCATGCGTGAGTGAAGGGAATGATCTTGTTATCTTGCATCACGAGGGGCCGAATGAAGGCAAAGAGCGTGTTCGATTCTCATTCCCACGTCAGTCACGCGATCGCAGACTGTGCATCTCTGACTTCTTCGCTTCGCGTGAGTCAGGCAAAGTAGATGTCGTCTCATTCCATGTTGTAACTATGGGAAGTGTCGTATCTGATGCTGCAGCCGAACTCTTCGCTGCTAACAAGTATCGCGAGTACATGGAACTTCACGGCCTGTCAGTTCAACTTACAGAAGCTCTGGCGGAGCATTGGCACGCACGTATTCGTGAGGAGATGAGTGTTCGAGATCTAGACGCTCCAGATTTGGCCGGCATACTTGATCAGGGCTATCGAGGTTCACGATACTCATTCGGCTATCCAGCTTGTCCTGACATTGAGCAGCAGGTCCAACTCTGCGAACTCCTTGAACCTGGGCGCATTGGTGTTGAATTGTCTGAGGAATTCCAATTACACCCAGAGCAATCGACATCGGCAATTATTGTTCACCATCCCGAAGCAAAGTACTTCAACGCTAACTGATCCGAGATGACTTTTTCAGCTGCTTTCTTTGATATGGATGGACTCTTCCTAGACTCTGAGCCACAATGGCATGAATCTCAACAAGAGATTTGTGCTCGTTACTCATATCTCTGGGACGATGATGACCAGCGAATATGTATCGGTGGTCCCTTATCTCGCGTGGGAGATTACATATCTGACATCTGTGCCCACGATATGTCGGGTGCACAAGTAGTAGAAGAGCTCACACAGATGATGCTTGTCAAACTCTCAGCAAAGGCAATACTGATGCCTGGTGCCTATGATGCTGTTGAGCGCGTTCGTCAACAGATGCCAGTTGCGTTAGTCAGTGCAAGTCCAAGAATTCTGATGGATGCCGCGCTGACAACTCTACCGAAGGACTTCTTTCGATTTAGCATTAGCGCAGATGATGTAGAGCGAACCAAGCCTTTTCCTGATCCTTACCTAAAAGCAGCAGAGCGTATGGGCGTCACTCCCGATTCATGTGTGGTCTTTGAAGATTCGCTCACTGGAATTGCCTCTGCAAAGTCTGCAGGTTGTTCCGTAGTTGCGGTTCCACACTATGTTGATGTGGCGACGGCTCAGAAAGTTCGTGTGGTGAGAACCCTGAATGAGGTTTCCCTCGAATTCTTAAGCGAATTTCACGCGGCCATCTAGTTGTGAGCAGGGCAGATGCTTTTAAAGTAACACCAATCACAGAGTTTGCTCGCTTTAGGTGGAAAGTGATCATTTTCGATTGCCGCAATGATTTCATCTGCAATCTGCAATAACTTCTTTTCGGTTGAAAGTAGCTCTTTCTCGGTCGGGGAACTCTTTACACTTCGGGAGTCACCGAGATAGTGAAGTACTAACAGTGCTGGAATCACTCCATGCAATCTCCAATACAAAAGGGCATAAACTCTGAGCTGGAAGAGCGCCTTCTCTTCCCACCCAGGCTTTGGTGATTTTCCACTCTTGTAGTCAACGATTCTTACCTGCCCTGTAGGGGCGACATCGATCCGGTCGACATATCCGTGTAGATAGACCTGTGGGTTGAGATCTTGCTCGAGGTGCATCTCTCGATGAGTAGCTTCAAAGGTCTCGGGTTTTTCTAGCTCAAAGTAATTTTTTAGTAGAGCAGCAACTCGATCAAACCACTCTTTCTCATTTGAGACCAGATCTGCCAAGACTGGCTTCTCACTTACTTGTATTCGCCAACGGTCCGGAGCCATCTCAACTGCTGATGAATGATTTCTATCTTCAGGCGGCAAGTCGAAAAGATCTTCCAAAATTGTGTGGATCAGGGTTCCGCGTTCGGCATCAATACTTGGAGGTTCGGGTAGTTGTTCTATGACTCGGTACTTATAGAGCCTTGGGCAGTTATTGAACTCGCTCATCCGACTAGGGGAGAGGCGAATATGGGTCACATTGGCGACGATACCGCTATCGAAGAGAAATTCCTCGCCTAAGATAGCGCCGTGTCCACTTCGTCCACTTCGTCCACGTCATCCGATAACTCTCATGAGCGCACCAGAACTCCTGGTTATTTCGCAGCTGGAGATCGTATTCAACTCACGGATCCAAAAGGCAAGCTGTACAGCTTCACAATAACCCCTGGCAAGGAATGGCATACACATAAGGGCTGGATAGTTCACGATGAATTGATTGGTCTACCTGAAGGATCAGTAGTTTCAACAACCGCTGGACTGAAATTCACAGCCTTCATTCCGCTGCTCTCTGATTACGTTCTCTCAATGCCACGTGGTGCAACCATTGTTTATCCAAAAGATGCAGCCATGATTGTTGGAGTGGCAGATATCTATCCTGGCTCACACGTTCTAGAAGCCGGAGTTGGAAGTGGCGCTCTCTCACTCTCTCTACTTCGTGCTGTTGGTCCAGATGGCTCCGTTGATTCTTTTGAGCGGCGCGATGACTTCGCAGAGATCGCACGCGCAAACGTTGCGAACTACTTTGGTTCATTACCCCCACAGTGGTCTTTGACGGTCGGATCAGTTCAAGACATTGCAACTGAAAAAGTTTATGACCGTGTAGTACTAGACATGCTAGCCCCTTGGGAATGTGTCGATATGGCAGCAAGAGTGCTCCGTCCAGGTGGAGTTTTTCTTGCCTATGTAGCAACTACGACGCAGTTGTCAGCGACAGCTGAGGCGCTGAAGAGTGATGGACATTTCACCGAACCAGAGAGTTCCGAAACAATCGTGCGCGGCTGGCATCATGAAGGATTGGCTGTTAGGCCTCAGCAGCGAATGATCGGACATACAGGTTTCCTCATCCAAAGTCGTCGCATGGCTCCTGGAGTTGAAGTTCTAGCGCGGCGTCGACGTCCAGCAAAAGGTGCCTACGGTGTCGCGGAAGAGTGAGAGACTCGTAAATCTCACGATCGCTCTTCTTGCAAGTAAAAGATATCTGACAAAGAGCGAGATTTTTAGAACGGTCGATGGTTACGAAGGCGCTCCCGAGGCAATGGAGCGGATGTTTGAGCGAGATAAAGATGATCTTCGCAGTTTGGGAATCACTATCGAACTTGGTTCATTTGACCCACTTTTTGAAGATGAGGCCGGTTACCGAATCACTCCATCTTCCTATCGACTTGATTTAGGGGAACTCGATGGCGCTGATGTCGCAGTTCTTTCACTTGCTGCAAAAGCTTGGACGGGTGCTGCTCTCGAGCGCGAGTCAACCTCGGCCCTCGTAAAACTTTCATCCATGGGATTGGATTCCGACGCTGAAGCTCTATCACTTCTAGCACCTCGAGTAAGTGGTACAGATAAGAATTTCGTGGCCATTACTGAAGCCATCATGAGAAAGTCTGAGATCGAATTTGATTACGTGAGTGTGGATCTGGCCAAGAAGCATCGCCGGGTGGCTCCATACTCACTCCGAGGAGAGGCGGGTGCGTGGTATCTGCTTGCATTAGATCTCGACAAGAATTTACTAAGAACTTTTCGACTTGATCGTTTCGTTTCTGATGTTGCCATCGCAAGAAAGAACAATTCATATGTTATTCCGAATGAACTTGCAGTCCTTTCTCCGGAGGAATCAACTGTTGATGCTGTCTTAAGAGTGAGAAAGAATCGCTGTTCTCAATTGCGCTCTCTCGGGGTTGTTGTTGATTTGGGGGAGGATTGGGATCAAATCCGAATTCCGATCCTGGATTCAACCTCTCTGCAGAGAATTATCTTGTGGCATCGAGATGACGTCGTTGTGATGGAGCCAGTTGATTTAAGAGAGAGCGTCATAACTACGCTGAAAGAGATGAGCGTCCTCCATGGCTAACGCACAGATGACGCCTTTGGCGCAGACGGCACGACTTCTTGATCTTGTTCCATTCCTACTTTCACACCAGGGTATTTCCCTTACAGACCTCGCGAAACACTTCAAGGTAGATAGTGAAGTGATTGTTGATGATCTCAATACTTTGTGGATGTGCGGATTGCCTGGGTACACACCTCTCGAACTGATAGATCTCGCCTTTGATTCAGGGTTTGTCACGATCAGAAATGCGGCTCCGCTAGCCTTCATTCGCACCATGTCCAGTTCAGAGATAGTTGCACTTGCACTCGGTTTGGATCTGCTACGTGAGAATACGAGCACGTTGTCACAGGATCAAATAAGTCGAATAGATCGACTTTCTCAGAAGCTGCGTGAGCGCATCGGAGATCAGATTAGCGTTGCGCCGACACCCGAAACAATTCATCGTTCAGTGATTGAATGCTCGATTACTGAGCGAAAATCGGTAGCGATGACGTATTACTCGCCACATACCGACGAAGAAACTCAGCGATTGGTTACTGCCTATGACTTCTTCAACGAGAATGACGTGGAGTATTTTCAAGCCTACTGTCACACTTCCGAGGCCATGAGAACTTTCCGGTTGGATAGAATCGTTACTGCCTCACTTGTTGAAACAGTTAAACAGACGCCTGCTTTGAACCCCGCACGTGTTCACTCAGCTGAAAAAATTCGCGCCTCTGCCACGGTGAGGTCACTCGATCGCACCACCGTCGAAGCGTTCTCCCTATCCGTCTCGGATCTGGCCCTAGGTGCCAGCGTCACTCTCGAGGCATTCTCACCCGATTGGCTCGTGAGGGCCGTGATGGCAGGGGCTGGCTCATTGGTTGTCGACGAACCCAGCGAAATTCGACAACAAGTCCGCCAGAGCGTTGATGCAACGATCGCCCTTTATGAATAGGGTGCGATAGCCTTAAGCATCTGAGTCGGGGCTTTACGTCAAGAAGGAGATTTTCGTGTTTCTCAAAGAACCTACCCACATCTTGCTCGTTCTCGTTGTGATCATTCTGCTCTTTGGAGCAAAGCGTCTTCCAGACTCAGCGCGATCCTTGGGCAAGTCTCTCAAGATCTTTAAGTCAGAGATGAAGGATATGAAAGACGAGAAGAAGCCAGACCAAGACGGTCAAGCTTCCGCGTAAATACAATGTCGACCACCACAGGCGGTCGCATGCCGCTCCTTGAGCATTTGCGTGAACTTCGCAAACGTGTGGTGCGAAGCGCGGCCGCGATCTCACTTGCCGCAATCGTAGGCTGGGTTTACTACACGCCAATCATTACCACTCTGGCTAAGCCCGTCTGCGATTTGAAAACGGCGCAAGAAACCGGTGCTGATAACTGCGGTGCGCTCTACATCAATGGTGTACTCGGTCCACTCAATCTTCATATCAAGGTAGCTATCCTAACCGGCCTTCTTTTGGCAGCACCAATATGGCTCTACCAACTGTGGGCGTTTATTGCACCTGCTCTGCATAAGAAAGAGAAGCGCAACTCAATTCTATTCATTATTGCAGCGACACCTTTCTTTAGCGTAGGAGCTTACTTCGGTTACACGATTCTGCCGCTCGCCATTCGAGTTCTCTTTGGATTCACCCCGGAGGCGTTAAACAACCTCGTTAAGTTTGATGACTATCTTGATTTTGTTACGAGGACAATTTTCTTCTTTGGACTTGGCTTCCAACTGCCAGTTTTTCTAGTGTCACTGAATTTGATCGGAGCGATAAGCGGAAAAGGAATTTTGCGGCCTTGGCGTATTTGGATTTTTGCCATCACTCTCTTCGTCGCAGGATTTACTCCGAGCCCAGATCCTCTCTCGATGATCGCATTGGCCGTACCTTTAATCGCGCTCTATTTCCTTGCCGGACTCATCTCTCTCGCTAATGATCGCAGGCGCGAAAAGAAGGCTTTACGTGCTGATTCTGGCGATTAATCCTTCTTCAGGAAAAGGTCATGCTCGCAGAGAAGCTACAAAGGCGAGTGAGTATTTTTCGAATCGTGGCATAAACACTTTGCTCCTTGAAGGGGAGTCTTTACAGGACTTTAGGAATTCATTTCTTCGCGAGATAGATCGTGATGACGTCACTGGGGTGATCGCTTGTGGTGGCGATGGTTTAGTGCACGAGTTGATACAGCACTCTGCGCCTCGCGATATTCCCATAGGTGTGATCCCATGCGGCACTGGAAATGATTTCGCCCGAAGTATTGGTGTATACAAGCTCGCATTGAGTCAGCAGTGTGATCTGATTGTGAACTCTGAGCCAAAATCTATAGATCTAGGTATAGTCAATGAGACATGGTTTTCAGCAATACTCTCGACTGGTTTTGATGCTCTCGTCAATGAACGCGCTAATCTCATGGTCTGGCCCAAGGGGCGTATGAAGTACAACCTAGCGATGATCGAAAAGATTATCGCGCTCAGATCACATCACTACAGAATCAGAATCGACGACAATGAGCTCGATCTTCCTGCCACCTTAATCACAGTTGCCAATGGAAGAAGTTATGGTGGGGGAATGAATATCTGTCCCGAAGCAAGCCTCGAGGACGGACTCTTCGATGTAATGATCCTCGGGGAGGTTTCGCGCAGTGAACTTCTTAAGGTTTTCCCGAAGGTATACCGTGGAAAGCATGTCGGACACCCAGCAGTGACTTTCTATCGCGCCCGCGAAATCGAGATCAGTGGTTCTGGTTCATCATTTGCTGACGGAGAACCAATCGCGAAACTTCCTTTAACTGCGAAGTGCGTAAGTAGGGCACTGCGGGTGTGGGCGGCATGAGTACTCCCGCAGAGCGAATGGCGGCGGCAAAAGTTCGAGCCTCACATCCACTTACCATTAAGTTCTCCCAGAGTTTTGACTTTCCACTCGATGACTTTCAAGTTGATTCCCTTCACTGCGTCGAGGATGGTCGTGGTCTGCTAGTAGCTGCGCCCACTGGTGCTGGAAAAACTGTTGTTGGTGAATTCGCTGCTTTCTTGGCTCTGGAGAAGGGTAAGAAATGTTTTTACACAACACCGATTAAGGCCCTCTCCAATCAAAAGTTTGCTGAGTTCGTCACCAAGTTTGGTGAAGAGAATGTGGGGCTACTCACCGGCGATACCAATATCAATTCAGAAGCGCCGATCCTCGTAATGACAACCGAAGTGCTACGAAACATGCTTTATGCAGGATCTTCAACCCTTACCAACTTGCAGTCTGTTGTCATGGACGAAGTGCATTACTTAGCCGACAAATTCAGAGGAGCGGTTTGGGAAGAAGTTTTGATCCACTTGATGGAATCAGTCCAGGTAATCTCTCTCAGCGCAACCGTTTCAAATGCTGAGGAATTTGGTGAGTGGCTCGGAACTGTCCGTGGCGATACTGATGTGATCGTTTCAGAGATCCGTCCTATTCCCTTGTATCAGCACGTTCTGATCGGAAACCGTCTCGTCGACCTATTCAAAGAGCCTGGCAAGATTAATCCTGAGTTGTTAGCACTTGAGCGAGAATCTATGCGTAAGGTAAAGACGCCTCGACATCGCCGTGAACGTTTTGAAGAGTCCGAAAACAAGTTGTCGCGGCCAGAAATCATCGAAACGCTCGATCGCCAAGGACTTCTGCCCGCCATTACCTTTATTTTCTCTCGGGCAGCGTGTGATGCAGCAGTTCAGCAATGTGTATTTTCAGGCCTTCGTTTAACTAATACCGAAGAGCGAAAGCAGATCGTGGAGACAGCCTCTCGTCTGAACGCGAATCTCGCGCAGGAAGATCTCGACATTTTGGGATACGACCAGTGGCTTGATGCTCTTGAGCGAGGAATTGCTGCACATCACGCTGGTTTACTTCCGAGCTTTAAAGAGACTGTTGAGGATCTCTTCAAACGCGGATTGGTTAAGGCGGTTTTCGCAACTGAAACACTCGCCCTGGGAATCAATATGCCTGCCAAGACAGTGATTCTAGAAAAGTTAACTAAGTGGAATGGAGAAGCCCACGTTCCAATTACTCCGGGGGAGTACACACAGTTAACCGGTCGCGCGGGACGGCGAGGCATCGATATCGAAGGAAATGCGATTGTTCAATGGTCGCCAACGATTGATAGTGCAATGGTGGCTGGTCTAGCTTCGACTCGAACCTACCCGCTACGTTCGTCTTTCACGCCGACCTACAACATGGCAATCAATTTAATTCATCGCTTTGGACGGGAACGAGCACGTGGATCCTTGGAATCATCATTTGCTCAGTTCCAAGCAGATCGTGCAGTTGTGGGACTTGTGCGACAAATAAAGAAGAATGAAGGCGCGATCAATGAATTGATGGCTGATGTGAACTGCCATCTCGGTGATTTTTCTGAGTATGCGCGTATGCGAAGTGACATCAAAGAAATTGAGCGCCTACTTTCTAAAAGAGATGCTCGCAGGACAGTGGATCAAAAACAGCGCAGGTACCTTGAGTCTGAGATCGATGGACTCAGAAAGAGCTTACGTACACATCCATGTCACTCGTGCAATGATCGCGAATCCCACGCCCGGATAGCCGAGAGAGCTGAACGTGTGCGCAGAGAATCTGAAGGTCTCCGAGGTAGAGTCGAAAACCGTACGCATGTCATCGCAAAAACATTTGATCGAATCTGTGATGTGCTGACACATTTGAAATATATAGAGGGCGAGAAAACTCTCGAGCAGGGAAAGATTCTCTCAAAGATTTATGCCGAGTCTGATCTCCTGTTAACAGAGACGATTAGACGGGGCGTCTTGAACAACTTATCCGCTCAAGAGTTAGTGGCAGTGTCCTCGGCCATGATCTTCCAATCTCGAACCACTGAAAATTACGCCCCGAAGATGCCACATAACAATGTTGCACAAGCACTCGTCTCAATAGTTTCGATATGGAGTGAGCTCGAGGAGATTGAGGAACGATTTGGCGTAAAAACTCAGAAAGAGCCAGATTTTGGATTCGCATTCATCTCCTACAAATGGGCACAAGGAAATTCTCTGCAAAGTGTTCTCAAGGGAAGCGATATGTCAGTCGGAGATTTTGTGCGCTCAACCAAGCAATTGATTGACTTGCTCACACAGATCGCCGGAGCAAGTCCTGAGCTACGAAAGACTTGCCGAGAAGCGGTCGCGCGTTTGGATAGAGGAGTTATCTCTTATATGTTGGAGGACTTATGACTCTGATGCTCTTAGACAGCGGATCACTGTGGTACCGCGCTTACTATGGAATGCCAGATACCTTGGTTGCACCAGATGGCACACCAGTCAATGCGATTCGCGGATTTCTAGATATGAGTGCGCGATTGATTTCGATCTACAACCCAAATCGAATTGTTGTCTGCATAGACGGAGACTGGCGACCTTCGTGGAGAGTTGAACTCTTCCCAGAATATAAAGCCAATCGCCTCGAAGATGAAGATAGTGAAGAAGAGGCAGAACCAGACACCCTGACTCCACAAATTCCTATCCTTCTTGATCTGCTCGACGAGTTTGGGTTGCCGATGGTTGGAGTCGATGATTACGAAGCCGATGATGTGATGGCGACATATGCGCACACTCATGAAGGCCCCACACGCATTGTTACAGGCGATCGAGATCTCTTTCAGCTCGTAGATGATGCTCGTGACATCAAGGTTGCATATCTTGCTAAAGGGATTTCCGCCCACGATCTAGTTGACTTGAAATTCATTTCCGATAAGTACTCGATACCGGGGGAGCGCTACGCACTCTTTGCCACATTTAGGGGTGATCCCTCGGATGGACTTCCAGGAGTGAAAGGTATTGGCGAGAAAGGTGCTGCACTTATCGCGACGCACTTCGCGACGATTGAAGATGCAATATCTGCGGCGCAAGAGGGCGACGCGCGTTTACCTTCGGGATTGGCAAAAAAAATTGTCGCCGGAATCGATTATCTCAAGATTGCTCCGACCGTTGTTAACTGTGCCCGCGATGTCCCTCTTCCATCACTTGAGATCTCTCTTCCGAAAACTCCAACCGATCTTTCAAAGATCTATCAACTCAAAGACCAATATGCTTTGGGGGCAAGCGTCGATCGATTGATAGCGGCTCTCAATTGGTAGCTTCTCTAGCCGGTGTTCTCTTCTCTTTTTCGTTTGAACCACTCGGTTTCTGGTTCTTGGCACCTATTGCTTATGCGATCTTTCTCAGAATATGTCAAAACGGTGATCACCTCTATCGAAGAGCTTTCCTCTTCGGCTTCACTAGCAGTGCGATTACGTTGTGGTGGGCTGGAAAATATGTTGGGCTGCTTCCGCTTTTCTTCCTTGCGCTACTGCATGGGCTTTTCTATCTTCCCATTGGCTTGATTGGTCGCTACACCAAGAACATCCTGTGGTTTATTCCAGTTCTGCTCATCATCGAAGAGATACGCGCACTCTTTCCATTCGGAGGCTTCTCGTGGATGCGCATTGCTTTCTCTCAAGCAGATGCCCCGTATGCCTCCGTCATCTCGCTAGGGGGAACGCTCTTCTTATCCGCCTGGGTACTCTCAATTTCATACATGATGATAAGAATGAGAAAGAGATTTGTTCTCCCTTTCGCATTAGTAATTCTTCTTCCTTTGCTGCTCAACAATTCTTACTCCTCGCAGGATCGGATTTCATTCGTTGGGATTCAGGGAAATACTCCATCGGTCGGTCTCACATTTAATGATCGTGCCGAAGCAGTGTTTAATCTTCACGTTGATCAAACCAAGAAGCTACTCCCAGCAAGTGCTGATGTAGTTATTTGGCCTGAGAACGCTATAGATGTTGATCCCTTCGTCAATGCAAGGGTGAGATCAGAGATTGAATCTCTTACCGCCACGCTAGAAATGCCACTTATTGCAGGAGCTGTAACTCGACAAAGTGGCCAGCTTGAGAATGCCTCCATTATGTATAACAAGAGTGGGGAAGTGGTTTCATACTACTCAAAGCAATACCTCACACCATTTGGCGAGTACATTCCATTACGTCAGCTTGCGCGATTAATTTCACCTTACGTTGATGGAGTTGTTGATTTTAAGGTAGGCGATAGAGTTGAGCATCATGTAGTGAATAATTTGAACGTAGCGCCAGTAATTTGTTACGAACTGTTATCTGATTCACTTGTGCGCAATGCCGCAGAAACTTCAGATGCCCTTGTCGTTCAAACAAATAGCGCAACTTTTGCCAGAACATCTGAAAGTGCCCAACAATTAAATATTACCAGGTTGAGGGCACTCGAAAATGCGCGGGAGATCGTCAGTGTCTCTACAATCGGTATTTCGGCTCACATCGATATTAATGGTCGGGTGCTAAGCCAAACGGACGAGAATGTTGCAGCAACTTTGACGGGGGATTTACAGTCCAATTCGAGCATCACTCTTGCACATAGACTTGGGGGATTTGCTCCACTTCTTCTCATCGTTTTCTCCCTACTTTTACCCATCTTTTTGCGTATAGTGAGATCTCGATGAAGGCGATGATTCTGATCCCGACCTACAACGAGGCAACCTCCGTTGTAGAGCTCTTGCACTCCCTTAAGGATTTGAGAGAAAGCAAGGATTACGTTTTTGATGTCACCGTTATCGATGACAATTCACCTGATAAGACTGCCGAAATTGTCGATTCTCTAGCTTTCGATTGGGTTTTCGTTCTCAGACGAGCGAAAAAGGATGGTCTTGGTAACGCTTATCGCGCAGGGTTTGCCCACGTTCTTAAAGACAGTACCTATGATCAGATCGTCACCATGGATGCCGATGGATCTCACCGAGTTCTAGATCTTCCTGCAATGTTTGCAGCAATCGCACCAGGTAAGTCGATAGTTCTTGGTACTCGTTGGATAGCTGGTGGTTCAGTAGTGAACTGGCCGAAATCCCGTCAATTGCTCTCGCGTTCTGGGACCCGATATGCCTCGTTAGCTCTGGGCATCAAGTTAGCCGACCTCACCGGTGGATTTCGTATTTATAGTCGACAATTGCTTGAGTCATTGAATCTCACCACAATGGATGCCACCGGATATTGCTTTCAGATTGAAATGGCACTCGCTGCACACCTGGCAGGTGCGACAGCAACTCAAGTTCCCATCACCTTTGTCGAGCGAATTAACGGAGTCTCGAAGATGTCACGGGCGATAGTCATTGAAGCTTTAATTGAGACAACCCGCTGGGGCGTGAAGCGTCGCTTGCGACCTAACGCCGATAAGTTACATTATGTAAAGTAAGCCAAATCCGCCCATCCCCACAAGGATTTGCTCCCGAAACAGGCGAATTAGGCGTAATCAGAGACCGGCGTACATGCACAGATCAAGTTGCGATCTCCATGCGCGCCATCAATTCGGCCAACTGGTGGCCAATACTTCATACGAGCACCAATGAGTTCACCTGCCACAAGTCCATCTGGCGGGGCTGGATAGCCACCTTTCTCACGGGTATATGGACGCTCCCATTGGGTTGCGCTCACTGCGCGAGCCGTGTGAGGAGCTTGTCGAAGTGCACTGACTTCAACCGCGACTACCCCATCAATAATCTCTTGAATCTCGCCCCGAATAGCGATCATCGCATCAATGAAGCGATGGATTTCATTGATGTCTTCAGACTCGGTTGGTTCAATCATCAAAGTACCAGCGACAGGAAAGGACATTGTTGGTGCGTGGAATCCGAAGTCCATCAAACGCTTTGCAATGTCATCAACTGTGACGCCCGAAATGGTCGTTAGTGGACGAATATCAAGGATGCATTCGTGAGCTACACGACCATTTGCACCGGTGTAAAGAATTGGGAATGAATCTTGTAGGCGTGCAGCCATGTAGTTGGCAGACAAAATCGCAACCTGTGTTGAGTGGGTAAGTCCTGCTCCCCCTAGTAAACGAATGTATGCCCATGAGATCGGCAAGATGCTGGCTGAACCATACGGCGCCCCTGATACTGGTCCTGGTCCCGTTGCAGGACCTGCATCAGCATCCATCGGATGGTTCGGCAAGAACGGTGCCAAGTGTGAGCGAGCAATCACAGGACCTACTCCTGGTCCCCCGCCACCGTGAGGAATCGCAAATGTTTTGTGGAGATTCAGGTGTGAAACATCAGCGCCGAACTTTCCAGGCTGTGCAACACCAACAAGTGCGTTGAGGTTTGCACCATCGACGTAAACCTGACCACCAGCATCATGAATCATTGCGCAAATATCACTGACTGCACTCTCGAAAACGCCATGGGTGCTTGGATACGTGATCATCAAGGCCGCCAGATTTGGACCGTGTTCTTCAATCTTGGACTTTATGTCAGCAACACTCACATTGCCATTCTCATCGCACTCAATAACTACTACTTTCATTCCCGCCATTACCGCGCTAGCAGCATTAGTTCCGTGCGCACTCGATGGAATGAGACATATCGTGCGGTTGTAATCACCGCGTGAGTCGTGATAATTGCGAATTGCTAGCAATCCGGCAAACTCACCTTGGCTTCCCGCATTAGGTTGCAACGAAACAGCGTCGTAACCAGTGATATCTACCAACCACTTTGACAGTTGTGTGATGAGCTCACGCGATCCAACGCTCTGGTTGGCTGGCGCAAATGGGTGAAGTTTCGAAAACTCGGGCCATGAAACCGCTTCCATCTCTGTCGCTGAATTAAGTTTCATTGTGCAAGAACCCAAAGGAATCATGGTGCGATCAAGTGCTAGATCGCGATCTGCGAGATTGCGGAGGTATCGCATCATCGCTGTCTCTGAATGATTAGTATTGAAAACCGGATGAGTTAAGAACGCAGATGTGCGAAGGAGCTCCCTAGGAAGATCACTTGCTGTCGAGTCAGAGACTCCGAGAATGTTGAGAACCTTCGCAAAGTCAGATTCTGTGGTCTCTTCATCAAATGAAATGCGAACCTCAGTTGCACTTACCGGTGCAAAGTTAAACCCTGCGTTGACGGCCTGCGCATGAATCACTGATGCATCTTTTACTGGAACCGTGACTGTATCAAAGACGTTGTCGTTCCTTGATTTGGTAGCGTTCTGAAGACGGGATGCGAAACCGTGTACTCGAGTTGCAATCCCCTTCAAACCCTCTGGTCCATGCCACATGGCGTAAAAAGCGCTCATGTTGGCAAGCAATGCCTGCGCAGTGCAAATATTTGAAGTCGCTTTATCTCTGCGAATGTGTTGCTCACGCGTTTGCAACGCTAATCGAAACGCTGGACCGCCTGTTGAATCGATACTTTGTCCAACAAGTCTTCCTGGCATCGAACGCTCAAGTCCCGAACGCACAGCAAGGAATCCCGCATGTGGGCCGCCAAATCCCATCGGAACACCGAAGCGCTGTGAAGTTCCCACCGCAACATCTGCGCCCCACTCCCCTGGAGCTTTCAAAAGCGTGAGAGCGAGTAAATCTGTCGCTGCGATTACAAGTGCTCCGCGCTGATGTGCATATGAAGCAAAGGCTGAATAATCGATGATCTCACCGGTTGTATCCGGATACTGCAACAAGGCTCCGAAAAACTCACCGTCAAATCCGTCGCGAGCCACATGTCCAGAATCAATCTCAACGACGTTAATTCCTAGCGGCTTAGCTCGCGTGATGACCACTGCCTTCGTCTGCGGATGCACATGTTCTTCAATGAGAAACACCGCGTCATCGCTCATCTTTGAGGAGCGGCGTGCCAAAGTCATTGCTTCAGCTGCAGCCGTTGATTCATCGAGCATTGATGCATTTGAAATATCAAGACCGGTGAGTTCACAGACCATTGTTTGGAATGCAAAGAGAGCTTCTAAACGACCCTGTGAAATTTCTGGTTGATACGGTGTGTACGCGGTGTACCAGGCAGGGTTCTCTAAAACATTTCGCTTAATTACAGGTGGAACAATGGTTCCGTAGTATCCGGTTCCAATAAGTGAAGTAAGTACCTTGTTCTTCGACGCAAGTGTTTTCAATTCAGCTATCGCTTCAACTTCACTGATCCCGCTACCAATGGCAGACTCAATCACCCCGGTTATTGCGATATTAGAAGGAACAACTGCGCTAATAAAACTTTCTAAATTTTCATAGCCAAGGGCTTTAAGCATCGACAATTCATCGCGATGTGTCGGACCGATATGACGATCCTGAAAAGTACGTTCGATAGCCACTAATCCCCCTGTTGACTTCGACAGAGGAGAAATATAGAGGCGAGAAGCCTTCTTTAAGCGCCTTTTGCCTTGCGACGCATCGAGAGTTCATCGTTACCTTCAACACGTGAAGGTAAACCATCAACCTCACCTTGAAGGTTTGCTAACGAACCTTCGACTTCGTGCCACACCTTACCGACTGCAATTCCAAAGACACCTTGACCACCTGCAAGTAAGTCAACAATTTCATCTGGGCTTGCGCATTCGTAGATTGATGCGCCATCACTCATCAATGTGATTCGCTCTAACTCGGTTACTCCCCTACTGCGAAGATGGGTAACCGCGGTGCGAATATTCTGCAAAGAAATTCCTGCATCTAGCAAACGCTTAACAATTTTAAGAACAAGGATGTCGCGGAAACCATAAAGACGAGATGTTCCCGAACCTGTTGCACTGCGAACACTTGGTTCTACGAGTCCAGTGCGCGCCCAATAATCGAGCTGACGATAAGAAATTCCAGCGGCTGCACATGCAGTAGCTCCGCGGTAACCAATCTCTGGCGT
>JACCDW010995852.1_pt1 | contig 35057 bp, 29 predicted proteins | sample 7449781 | NCBI WGS metagenome assembly JACCDW01 (sample SAMN15323449, study PRJNA562643) | freshwater metagenome | isolation source: river surface water | place: USA:Blue River Watershed | collected 2017-08-18
ATACAAAGGCATTATTGCAGAACAGAACCGTATTGGCAACTGGTGAAACCGTTGAGTTTAGTTTAGATCCAACTGATCCAAGCGTGACAGCAAATACTGCTACGATTCAAGATGGGGACTTGCCAAAGCTCAATTCTCTCTTTTTGGGTGGGCATATTGGAATTGGGGCAGAATTTCGTGCAGGGAAAAAATTGATTTTTGGCCCAACGATGCTGTATATCATTCCCTTTACTTCGGTGAGTTCTTATCCAGGGAGTGATTTTTCTTTCAATAACTTGCAAGTTGCTATTGAAGCTCGCATATCACTTGATTAAAAAAAGGCCTTGAAAAAATCAAGGCCCGAATGCTTATTCATCTATGCTCAAAACAGCTAGGAATGCCTCTTGTGGCACTTCAACCCGGCCAATTTGCTTCATCCTCTTCTTACCTTCTTTTTGCTTCTCAATCAACTTTCTTTTACGGGAAATATCACCACCATAACATTTGGCGAGAACATTCTTTCTCATGGCACTAATTGTATCACGAGCAATGATTTTTGCGCCAATCGCAGCTTGTATCGCAACTTCAAACATTTGTCTTGGAATGAGCTCACGCAATTTTGCGCATAATTTTCTTCCCCATTCATATGCTTTTTGCCTGTGAACAATAGTGGATAATGCATCTACCGGATCACCATTGAGAAGAATATCCAATTTGACTAGATCTCCTGCTCGATATTCTGAATACTCATAATCAAGCGAAGCATATCCTCTTGTGGAAGATTTTAATTTATCATAGAAATCAAAAATCACTTCACCGAGTGGAAGTTCGAATGTCATATCAACACGAGTTTGTGACAAATAGTGTTGACCAAGTAAAGTGCCTCTGCGATCCATACACAATTTCAAAATTGCTCCCACATAGTCAGTAGGAGAAATGATTTGTGCTTTAATGAATGGTTCCTGAATTTCAGAAATCGAACCCACTGGTGGCATCTGTGCTGGGTTATCTACCCATAATTCTTCTTTATTTGTTTTGATAACTTTATATCGCACATTCGGCACGGTGGTAACGATCACTTGTCCAAATTCACGCTCAAGTCTTTCCTGCACAATTTCCATGTGCAATAGACCAAGAAATCCGCATCGGAATCCGAATCCTAGTGCAACAGAAGATTCTGGTTCATAGACAATTGCAGAGTCATTAAGAGATAATTTTCCAAGAGCTTCGCGCAAATCTTCAAAACCATCGGAATCGGCAGGATAGATACCACTAAAGACCATTGGTTTAACTTCACGGAAACCTTCAATCATATCAGTGCAAGGATTTGAAGCAAGTGTGATTGTATCACCCACTTTTGTGTCCTGCAAGCGACGAATCGCGGCTGTAATATATCCTACATCTCCTGCTGAAAGAATTCCTGTCCTTTGTCTTTTCATGAAGAGAACACCGGCTTCATCCACTTCATAAGTTTGACCACCTGCCATGAACAAGATTTTATCTTTTTCTCTTAGAGTTCCGTCGAATACTCGTATATACACAATTACGCCTCGATATGCATCATATACTGAGTCATAAATCAAAGCTCTTAGTGGTTTATCTGGATCACCTTTTGGTGGCGGAATACGGTCAACAACTGCTTCCAAAATCTCTTCAATGCCGATCCCAGCTTTTGCAGAAGCTAGCACCATATCATCTTCTGTACATCCAATCAAATCAATAATTTGTTGTTTCACTGATTCCAATGTGGTTGACGCAGAGGGCAAATCAATTTTGTTGATAACGGGTATGATCTCTAGTCCAGCTTCGATGGCAAGAAATAAATTGCTGATTGTTTGAGCTTCTACGCCTTGAGTAGCATCAACGACAAGCAATGCTCCTTCGCATGCAGCGAGTGATCGGGAAACTTCATAGGAGAAGTCAACATGGCCAGGTGTATCAATCAAATTCAAAGTATATGCTTTTCCATTCTTTGCAGCATATTCCATTTGGATTGCATGCAACTTGATAGTGATTCCGCGCTCTTGCTCGAGGGGATTATCATCAAGAATTTGATTCATGACCATTTCTCTGCTCGTGACTCTACCTGTTTTTTCAAGGAGTCGATCAGCAAGAGTTGATTTACCGTGATCTATATGTGCGATGATGCAGAAATTTCTGAATTGTTCCATACGATTATGATTCGTCCTTGACTTCGCCATTCCCGGATGAATGGCGAGCATCTTGTTGCAAATGTTTGATTTCAGCGAGATCATGTGCAAGGTCAACGATATTGCGGATCGTACCTTGATTCATGCCTAGATATGTTTCTTCGAAACGATGTCTATGTTCTGCTTGCCATTCCGAAGTGAATTCATGAATGAGAATGCGTACATCATTGACTGCCTGCATGAATTCTCTTTCAAGATTACCATATCCTTCTGTTTGTTCGGTGTTTTTTCTCAGTACACCATATGTTGACCAAATGATCTTTCCTGAAAATATCAGTCGATTAATCATTTCAGCATTTGATTTCTCGGCGGCATATTCGAATATATATCCAATATCTGATTTCTTGCGCAAGCCACCACCTCTCTGATCGAGATGAGTGAGTAAAGCTTCTATATCGGGAGAAAATGAATGCATATTAGAACATGATCATGGAAGTGATAGAGCGTAAAATCCTAGATTTCACGGAATCATCAGGAATAGTAGATCCCATAAGATCGAGAGGAACAAGTGCACATTCATAATGATTCCCTGCTTTTGATTGCCAAACCACTGCTTTGATTTTCATACCATCAGCACCAGCGAATTCTATCATGCCAAAGGTTCTACGACCGATTGACAACAATCTTCCTTTGCCAATTTGAACAACAGTATTTGACGACCTTTGTTTATGCCTATCCATAGCAAATCTCATGAGTTCATTCACCTTCTCTGCATTGTCTTTCGGTACATTTGGCACTGTGCCAATGGAAGAAAAGACAGCACTTAGAGTGAGAGTTGAATCAACTGCTATTGCAATAACATCAGAAGAAGGATGGAGATCTTTTTCAAGTATTGTCCAACCATTCGGAATGAAAGCAATCATATCACCTGACTTTGATTCCACAGTATTCCGTGACATTTCAATCTCAGGTTTTGGACTCAATGACATTGGTGGATAGAACTCTTCTTCTTCCCAGACAAATAAACATCCAGACAAGCCACATAGCATCATGATGAACATCATGCCGCAAAGTCGCAATGCACGATGTGACATCATTCGATTCAATTGTTCATTCCTTTTTCAGGAAATGGAGGAAGTGGCGTTGAACCTGGAATGCCCATAACTGGAAAATCCTTACGCAATGGATATAATGGCTCTCCATTCTCAGGATCCACAAAATCTTCGGGCATATAAAAACGACGAAGATCGGGATGTCCTTCAAATATGACGCCATACATATCATATGCTTCACGCTCATACCAGTTGGCTGATTCCCATACATCTACCATAGAAGGACAATGTGGTTTCTTCTCTTGCACGATAGTCTTTACACGAACGCGAGATGCAAATGGCAATGATAGAAGGAAATACACAACTTCAAAACGATCAGTACGTGTGGCTCTGTCGATGACGGTTGCATCAATCAATTGATTGAATTTTGACCGCTCATCATCTCTCAAAGCAGTACATACAGCCAAGAGATCTTCAGCTGGAACCAGCAATGTATAGTCTCCATGATGTTCATGAAGTTCAGCAGAAGGGCAAACCCCTTTTGCAATATCGAGTAGCGTTTCTTTTGTGACAGGCATAGGAGTCCTGTTTCTGCATTGTGAAGAAAAACGTAATATCATTATTGATGGGTTTCTTCAGGCATTGTGGAGAATATCTTATCCCACAATGGACTGGAAACACCAAAACTTTTATGATCATCATGAAAATGATGTTTCATGTGATAGGCTTGCATATATCGACCAATTCTACCAGCAAATTGCATATGATGTACTGCGAAATGCATTCCATCATATATCATATAGCCAAATAAAAAACCTGCAAAAAATATATTCCCCCATGAATCCGCAAAAAGAAAAAATGGGAGATATAATAATCCTGCCAATGGTAAGCTCACGCCCAAAGGCATCACAAGTCTTGTGGAATCTTTGGGATAATCATGATGAATGCCATGTGTGAAGTAATGGAATCTCTTCCCCCATGATGTCTTTGGTTCATAATGAAACACAAAGCGATGAAGGAAATATTCAAAGAGCGTCCAAAACACTGTGCCAGCAATGAAAAAGAGAATCATTGAAATGGCATTCAATTGCCATGACATAATCATTAATGCAATCGTGATTGGAATATATACCACAAATGGCATCATTGGATGCACATGAGAAAGAGCTTCGAGAATTGGATTCTCAAAGAGTTTCACGGTTTCATCTTTATTTGACACGAATTTTGCAGGCATATATTCAGAAGCCACATCGTGACTTCAATTTCTTCAAGAATTAAGTCGAAAGACATACTTTCTCTATCTTTCGAATGGATTGCAAAAATACGGTTTAATAGCCAAAAGAGCGCAAATAAGTAGACTTGTCGCGCCAATCTTCCCTAACTTTAACAAATAATTCAAGAAATACCGGCATTTCAAGATGATGTTCTATTTTTTTCCTTGATTCGCTACCGATTTGCTTAATCATTGAGCCTTTTTCACCAATCATTATTGCTTTTTGAGAATCTTTCTCAACAATGATATCAGCAGCTATATACCATTTGCCCTGCCCTTTCTCACGAAACTCTGCAATTGATACTTCGGTGGAATATGGGACCTCTTCACTCAATAATTCAAAAACAGTCTCGCGTATGAGTTCCGAAACAAAAAATCTTTGCGGCATTGTACTGAGTAATTCTGGGTCATGATACATTGGGCTTTCAGGCAAATGTGATTCTAATACCTTCAAAAGTTCAGGAACATTATCAGAATCTTTTGCTGAAATAGGAAGAAATTCCTTGAATACACCCAATTCATTTAATGCAGAAATTAATGGCAATGCTTGTTTTTTATCAGTAAGTGCATCCATTTTATTTAAAATAGCAATGCATGGCTTATTGATATTCTTGATTGCTTCAATAAATGGAGGTGTAAGAACTTTGATGGCTGTTTCAGGCCTTGTAACATCTGCTATGACTACAATAATATCAGCACCACTCAATGACTCTTCTACATAATTCATCATTGATTTATGTAATTCATACCGTGGTTTTAGAACTCCAGGAGTATCTATAAATACCATTTGGACTTCATCTTTTGTATATATCCCCAAAACATTTCTGCGTGTTGTTTGTGGTTTTGAGGTTACTATGGATAATTTCTCACCTATGATAGCATTCATCAATGTGGACTTACCCACATTTGGCTTTCCAATGATTGCTATATATCCGGCTTTAGTCATATTCAATCTCTCTATGATTCTTCTCTCATTCCACAATAATCAATATGAATGAGCTATTCGAAACTACCATTTCTGCATATAAATGTTGTCATGTATCAAGATTTATTCCTGCGAAGCTCTAGGATTCATGATTCCAGTAAGGTAGAACCGTTCGGCATATTCTTTCACCATACGGGTTGATGAGAATCTTGGACCAAGATGTGCAATCGAGGACTTCATAAGCTTACCCCATTCATCATTTGAATGTCGAGAGAAATACTTTGGAAGAATATCATGCTCAAGAACTTTATACAATGCTTCCGATTCTATATAGTCCTGTTCTTCATTTGAACGTGGATATTGAACATGTGGTATTACAAAGCCGACTTCAGATGAATAGGCTTCATCCCACCAACCATCAGAAATACTACAATGAATACATCCATTGAGAGCAGCTTTCATTCCAGATGTCCCACTTGCTTCCATCGACCTTCGTGGAGTATTAAGCCAAATATCGCATCCTTGAACCATGGACTTGGCCAGTTCAATATCATAATCTTCCATAAACATAATTGAAGATTGTAATTCATATTGTTCAATCAAGCAATGTAATTGTTGAATGAGTTTTTTTGCTTCTAGATCATCTGGATGCGCTTTTCCTGCAATAACTATATATACTTTACCTAATTCGTGATTGACTATCCTTTGCAATGTTGCAATGTCCATGAATGGCAAATATGCTCTTTTGTACATGGCAATTCTTCTAGCATAGCCGATATAGAGTCCATCGGGATCGAATTCTATTGAATTGTGAACGTGTAAGCGTCGGGATTGTAATAGTGAAATCATGGATTGTTTTTGCATTGCATGTGCATGTAACACTTCCTGACTGGGTATATCCATTATTCCAGACCAAGCTTCTAGGGAATCTGGAGTTTGCCTCCAATGCTGTCCAATATGTAAGTCCAACAGTTTTGCCAAATGCATTCCAATCCACGATTGCGTATGAATGCCATTGGTAATGGATGATATTTGCATGGAATTTGGCTTGATATCTTTCCACATTTCTCGAGCAATTTCTCCATGTAGTTTGCTGACTGCATTACTTGTTCCTGCGATGTTCAATGCAAATGCGGACATTGAAAACAAATGCGATTCTGAATTTATTGATGTTCCTAAATCAATAAATTCATCTATTGATAATTGTAAGTCTAGGCAATGAGAAGCAAGATATTGCTTGATTAACTCTTTTGTAAAAACTTCATTACCGGCACTTACTGGAGTATGAGTTGTGAACAATAATCGTGATTGAATTTGATGCATGGTCTCATGAAATGATAATTGTTGTCTTTTCATTTCATGACAAATGAATTCGGAAAAAGCAAATGCAGAATGTCCTTCATTGATATGCAGCATCTCAGGATTGAGATTCATTGCAATGAGCGCCTTAATTCCACCGATTCCCAAGAGTATTTCTTGACGCAAGCGATGTTCTCTATCACCATAGTACAATTTGTCTGTAATCTGCATTAACTTGATTTCATGAGCATTTTCTTCGTGATAGGTATCTAGAAGAAATAAAGATATTTGACCAATCTTTGTCTCATATACTCTAACTTTTGCATTACCTTCAGGAAATGGAACATGAATAAGAAGTGGCTGATTGGATTCATCAACCACTAATCTCAGTGGAAGTGAATCCAGTGATACATATTCAAAAGAATCAATTTGATTGCCAGATGAATCAATTCTCTGATGCGGACTTCCTTCATGGTATAGTAATCCAATTCCAATCAAAGGTAAACCGATATCAGAAGCTGATTTCAAATGATCGCCTGCTAATATTCCGAGACCACCAGCATATTGATGAAAAGACTTCATAAATCCATATTCCAGAGAGAAATATGCTATGCGTGAATCTTGCAATTTGGTATTTCCAATCGATACATTCTGTTGAGTCATTTCTAAAAACCAATATTCAATTGCTTGTGGGATAATTGTGATTTTGCGAATAGAAAAATGCCTGCATAATCATTTGACTATGCAGGCATGAAATTGCATCAATTGTTAATTCAGGATTTTTTCTTCACAGTCATTGATTTGATAATAACAGGATCACGTGGAGTGCTTCCATTTAAAGGAGTAGAAGCAATCTTCATGACGATATCCATGCCTTCAGTTACTTTACCAAACATTGTATAACTCTTTGGAAGTCCCAAATCTTCAAGACAAATAAAGAATTGACTTGTATTTGTGTTTGGCCCGCGATTTGCCATTGCGAGTACGCCTTTTGCATACCCAATTTGATAACTCTTTGTATTAGGGAATAACTCATCTACGAAGTCACCACCATAGATACTTTCGCCGCCAGTTCCCCATTGTCCTTTCATGGATTCATCTTTTGTTTTTGGATCACCGGCTTGGATTACAAATCCAGGAACAACGCGATGGAAGAGAATTCCATCATAGAAGTTCTTTTCGGCAAGACCGACAAAATTATCTACTGTTTTTGGTGCATCTTGGCCATATAGACTCAATGTTACTGCACCATGATTTGTGTTCATGGTCACGATATGTGTGATTGTTGGTTCTTGATTTGTCATCACGACTGATTGCGCTCCTGCAAATTGTGCCGAGAATGTCATCGTAATGAGCATCATCGACAAGGTGAATAATTTCATTGTGGTTTTCATGGGAACTCCAATGGTGATTGTATAGGATTACTTTTTACTGATTTTCATGGTAATGACTTGCTTCGGTCTTTCTGTTTTTTCATCGCGTGGAGCAGTGGCAATTGCATCAACAATATCCATGCCTTTGAGTACTTTTCCGAATGCTGAATATTCACCATCCAAAAATTCGGAGTCTTTCACACAAATGAAAAACTGAGAATCTGCACTATTGATATCTTCGCCTCTTGCCGCTGAGAGTGTGCCACGAACATGAGAATAATCATTGAACTCAGCAGGTATCTTTTTTTGATCGGGTCTTCCAAAACCCCAAGATTCTGGTCCTTTCTTTGGGTCTTTACTATTTGGATCTCCGCCCTGAATCATGAATTCAGGATCAATGCGATGAAATGCAGTTCCATCATAAAATGAACTCTGTACTAAGCTGTCAAAATTTGCACAATGCTGGGGAGCAATTTCAGGAAATGTCTCAATGATTATCTCACCGAGAAGCATATTGCCCTGTTGCACCTCAATCACATATGTGGATTTTTTTTCAGAATCATCGAATGAAAATCCTGTTGCGACAATACTTGTGAAGATAAGTATGTAAATGACTGATTTCATGGTTCAATTCTATTAAGGAAGTAATCCTAATTCTTTGCCAACTTCGGCGAACACTTCAAGAATTTTCTCAAGATGTTCATCCTCATGAGAGGCCATATAACTTGTGCGCATCATGCTCATATTTGGTGGTACGCCAGGAGGAACAAAGGCATTTACGAAAACACCTTTATCATACAATTTTCTCCAGAAGACCAATGCTGTATCTACATCACCTACGATGATTGGCACTATTCCAGTTGGACTATTATATACATTAAAACCGAGCTCAGCGAAACCTTTTCTCATTTTATCCGCATTAGAAATCAATTTGGTAACGAGTTCAGGTTGTTCTTGCAAAATTTCTAGCGCAACCAAAGCAGCCGCGCATGATGCAGGGGTTGGACTTGCACTAAAAATGAGTGCTGGAGAATGATGTTTCAAATAATTTATCACTCGTTCTGGGCCTGCGACAAATCCGCCTAATGAAGCAAATGTCTTGGAGAATGTGCCCATTGTGAGATCTGTTTTATTTGTGAGATTAAAGAGCGATGCAGTTCCTCTTCCGCCCTCACCAATAACGCCAGTAGCATGCGCATCATCAACGAGAACTCTTGCGCCATACTTTTCCGCCATTTCAATGATGCCTGGTAATTCAACCACTTCACCTGAAACAGAGAATACACCATCAGTTACAATCAATTTTCCGGCACTATCGGGAATGCGTTGGAGAGTTTTTTCCAAATCTTCGATATCATTATGCTTATAGCGAACAAATTCGGCAAATCCACCTTTGGCAAGCATTGCGCCATTAATGATACAAGCATGATTCTCTTTATCTGAAATGACATAGTCGCCTTTGCTAACAAGTCCACTGATGACACCAAGAGCTGTTTGATATCCTGTGGAGAATAAAAGGCATGATTCATAGCCTAGAAATTTTGCCAATTCTTCTTCAAGGCGAATGTGTAAGTCGATTGTTCCAGTGAGATATCGTGAACCGGAGCAACCTGTGCCATATCTATTGATAGCATCAATTGCGGCTTGCCTTACTCTTGGATGAGCAGTTAGACCGAGATAGTTATTTGACCCTGCCATGATGATTTTTCGACCTTCTATCGAAACAACTGGCCCTTCATTTTCCTGTATTTCACGAAAATATGGGTAAAGGCCTAATGCTTTTACTTCATCGGCACGAGTGAACTCAATACATCTTTGAAAAATATCCATACTATACCTTATTCGATTTGCTCAATTATTATCTTTTGAATGAAATGAAATTACTCAATTTATGGCATTCTTCATAGTAAGGTGGGCAATATTGACCACACTGATTAATCCGATTGAATGGGCATTTCATCCGAAACTTTTCCGAATTTATCCCTTGAAACAATGATGGCAGAAAATGCTTTTCCAGAGTCTTTGGGTTTAATAACAAATTTCTGAAGTGTAAAATATTGGTTCTTGGCATCATAATCTGCTCTATTATCTTGCGCAGGCAAAACATTTACTGCAGTTCCTTTTACAAATTCTATTCTACTACTATTAGGTCTGCCATTACATTTACCATATGATCTCACTTCTACTGTAATGGAATTCCCAACTTTTGTGAGGGAAACAATTTCTGGAATTGGATTAGGTAAAACCCGTATAGAATATGATTTTCCAACGATTTTACCGTTAATAATTCGCTCGAAAAATACAACTGTACCCGTATCTTCAATTTCGGGTTTAAACGTGAAGGGTTTGCCTTGAGAATTTTCTTCAAGAATTCTTTGAGAATTTCTCAAAATTACCCTTGCATCCATATTATTGGATGATGGCATTTCCGGTTTGAACACATATTCATAATCAGGATACATGAATTTGGGAATTTCAGGATCTTTCAAAACTCTTGGATCAACAATGAATTCAGTGGTCACTACTTTATTATCAGCTTTTCTTTTACCTGTTACTTTTACAGTCATTGCCGCACTTGCGGGTGCTATTCCCCTAATGATTAATTCACCTTCTCGAACATTCACCATTTCGGCACTTCCAGTTCTATCATTATTGCGATATTCTACTTTGATGAATGGTACTTCTGCATAGTCATTGGAATTATAAATTCCCTGCACAAATATTTTGTTTTGCCATTGTTGATATGCAATAACATCAAGTTTTGGGATCATTGGTTGTAATGTAAACTCTTGCTCAGTGATTGATACTCCACCTTTTTGTCCATTTATATCAGCAATCGCTTGCGGGGCTTGTTGTGGAATTGTCGCTGGTTGGAAAATCATTCGAGTGAATGTAGTTTCAGCAGGCATATACACAATTTTGGGAGGTGCCTCTCCCAAACCTTCTGTCAATATTGAAATACTGAATCTTGCCTCTGTTTGTAAGGTTGCATCAGTACTTCTAAGTAATTGTTGCAGTTCAGGATTTTTTCCACTTATGAATGGCTTTGCTTTAGCTTTCACGGTCACGACATAACTCAATGATGTATTCAATGATGATAGCATTGAAACTGGGGGATGCCATGAGAAGAATACTAATTTCTTTGTTGAATCATAGACAATACTAAAATGCTCACCTTCTTTTGTAGCAACTTGAATCAGCTCATCATTTTTTTGATCTTCAACAATGCATTCAAAAGCAATATCACGAACATTTCCTGTTAGCAGTAATACATTTGATGTATCAAGCTGTAAGATCGTAGCGCCTGTGGAATCTGTAGTTATCTTGCTAAGGAGTGAATTTTTTTCTGGTAATAATGAAAATGACTGTTGAAAAATTGCAGTGATTGCATCCACAGCATCTGAGGACTTCTTTTCTTGCTTCCCTGGTAAGAGAAGAATAAGAGCAGATAGATAGAGAACAAAATATATCTCAGTTCCCCTTCTTTTACCAGATTTATTCGCCTTTATGGACATATCCCTTGACCACAGTATCTGCAATGATTTTCTCTAATTCTCTTCGAACAGCAAATTCTATTTCTTCTTTTCGTAGTTCTTGTGCTGATTTGGACAAAGATTCCACTATGTCATTAAATGATTTGAAATGTTCACCGGTTTGCTTGAGCGTTTCTATGAGTTCTGGATTGGGCGCAACTGCTTGTGCAGCAATTTGTACTGAATCTCTCGTTGTAGAAATCAATGCTTCTTGCCTCATACTCATTTCTTGCATTGCATCGGTAATTTGTTCAAGTCGAACAGCCATTGCCGCATAATCCCTTGAAATTTCACCAACTTCTCTAAGCAATTCGAAAAACTCTTTACTTCTTTCTACAGTACTTTGTTCATCTACTTCTTCTTCATCGAGTGGCGAGAAATACATGATAAAAAACATCATGCCTAGGAGAAATGCTTCAAGTGAAATACTCGAAACAACTATCCAGTCAGGTATTGAATCATAAATTCTTCTTAATCCAACTGTAACAAGTAGAATTGCTGCCCCGAAGTATACAAATGAATTGATTGTTGAATAGTAGAATCTATTAATGATTTCTTGGAGCCACAATGAGGTTCCAGAAATTATACCAAGAGGATAAAGAACATTTACCTCTTGCATGGAGAATCTCTTTAGCTCCGTTTCTTTCGTACAAATTCTCCACAGAAGCATTGTGGCTGAAAATGAACTCATTTGTCTTTCAAATCGCAATTCACGAAAGATATCACGAATGACTGAACGACCTTCAAGAGTAGCAAGTGTTGATAATTCTCTCATGGAGTATTCCTAAAAGGATTTATTCCCTAATGAATGGTTTAAACCAAACTTCGCCTGCACTCACGGAAAATCCGCATCGAAGGAAAAGTTCTCGAACCAATTCGGTATTTCCTCGCATACCGCCTTGTACAGCAAGATCGATCATTGCAGATCCAGCTATCGGTAATTGCATTCCGAATGAACCATAATATTCATCAATATCGATTCCATTCACAGAATAATACAATTGATTCCAACCGGCACCAAAATTGAATTGAACTTTGTCAATATAATCAGTACCAAGTTGATATGATCTCAATCTTGAGAAACCGAGCGATATTTTTCTTCCGGAACGAAATAGTGATTTCCCTTGAGAATAGGAAATCCCTGATAAATCTTGCATTTCAATATCACTGGCGACCATCCACCTTCCAGAGATATAACTTAAGCCAAATCCTAATTGCATCGGCAAAGTGGTTATGCCTTTTTGCGTAAATACTGTATCATAAGCCACACCGCCTGTATTTAGTGTGCTTTGCCTATAATCTGAATCAAATTCCATATCTGAATAAATGCTTGCACCTGCACCTAGAGTTAATCCTTTGATTGGATTTGCAGAAATGCCAAGTTTAAGTCCAGATCCAAAAAAGCGATCCGTTCTTTGATTCACTGAAATAAATGGCTGAGTATATAATTCAGTTTGAATCACCCTGCTAATATTCCCAAATAATCTCATCGCAGCAAATCCCACGGAAATCCCTTGCATTGGTTTCCATGAACTTCCAATAAAAGCGGCACTCACTCCACCTTTTCCATAATTGAGCGCGCCGCCTGAAAGGTCAGTCAATCCACTTATGCCAGCTTGCACCGGTGTTAATACAGAATATTGTACAACGCTGAAAGGATAGATACCACCGGAAATCGTAATTCCCATAGATGTATCAACCTGAAAAGTGGCGGCAATTCCATCGAGCTTCCCAAAATTCTGAGATGCAGTAATATCTTGTTGTTCAATGGCAGTTTGAGTAAATCTAAAACCTATTTGTAATCGTGTCAATTTTGATTCAGACCACATTGCGGGATTGGCAATATTCACTGCATGAAAAGATGGCACAGCATATTGAGTTCCACCAAGACCATCATAATATGCTCCAATTGATTGTCTCATATCACCAAGTCCAAATATCGAATAATTCGATCCACCCTGCTGTGCTATAAGAAATTGATTGCTGAGTACAGCAGAACATAGTATGCAAATGATGACTCGTATCATATTTTCTTTCCAATAATTTCGCCAGATGCAGATTCACGCTTGATAATACCCCATAATTGTTCTCTTCCTAAACCAGTCTCGGAAGAATATGGAAGCACATCGATGCAATGAGAACAAAATTGTACTAGGCCTTTGATTTGCTCTTTTCTTTCCTCAATCATTGTAGGCTTTATTTTATCACATTTCGTGAGAATGATTGTATACTTGATTCCATGCATTTCAAGCCATTCTATCAATCCCATATCAATTTGAGAGGGATCATGCCTACTGTCTAACAGCAAACAAACCATCTTCAATTGATCTCTATCTTCGAGATAGGAATAATTCAGCTTGGAAAATTCTAGTCTTTTGGTTTTTCCAACGGAAGCATAGCCAAATCCCGGAAGATCAACTAGCATCCATACTTGCTCAACCATAAAGAAATTAATCTGTTGCGTTTTTCCGGGCGTTGAACTTGTCAATGCCAATTGCTTTCTACGGACTATGCTATTGATCAAAGAGGATTTACCCACATTTGATCGACCAATAAATGCAATCTCCGGGAAATCACTCTTTGGGAAATGAATAGGCGCGGAAGCACCCGTGAAAAAATCAGCTTGAACATGTTTCATAGAATCACATATTTGGTCCGAGCATGTCCTCTGGACGCACCCATTGATCAAAATCTTCGCCTTTCACAAGGCCAAGTTCAATAGCCGCATCACGCAATGTACCACCAGATTTGTGTGCATGTTTAGCAATTTTCGCAGCATTATCATAACCAATATGCGTATTCAATGCTGTCACAAGCATGAGTGTATTTTGATTATAGTATTCTAATTTTTCTGCATTTGCTTCGATACCAATCGCACAGTGTTCATTGAACATATTACAACCATCAGCTAAGAGTCTGATGCTTTGCAATACATTATAAATGATGACGGGCTTAAATACATTCAGTTCAAAATTACCAGATGCACCTCCAACATTGACAGCTGTGTCATTGCCTATCACTTGAGCAGCAATCATCGTCATAGCTTCTGATTGAGTTGGATTCACTTTTCCGGGCATGATTGAACTTCCAGGTTCATTTTCAGGAATAGAGATTTCACCAAGACCACAACGAGGACCTGATGCCATCCAGCGAATATCATTCGCAATTTTCATGAGTGAACAAGCAAGAGTTTTCAATGCTCCATGTGCAAAGACTAGTGCATCATGAGCTGCGAGAGATTCAAATTTATTTGGCGCTGTGATAAATGGAAGGCCTGTCAATTCTGCGATTGTTTTTGCACCACGAACAGCAAATTCAGGATGTGTATTGAGACCTGTTCCCACTGCTGTTCCACCTAATGCCAATTCAAATAATCCACCAAGAACAAATTCAATGCGCTCAATATCATTATTCAATTGTTGTGCATAACCGGAAAACTCTTGTCCTAATGTTATCGGCGTGGCATCCATAAGATGTGTTCTTCCGCTCTTGATATAAGTTGCAAATTCTTGAGCTTTAGCTTCAAAGGTTTCTTTGAGTGTTTGTACCGCTGGAAGTAGTACATGAACTATTTGTTCTACAGCCGCGATATGCATTGCCGTTGGGAATGTATCATTGGAGCTTTGCGATTTATTGACATCATCATTTGGATGAATTGGTTTTTTTGAGCCCATTTCCCCACCGGCCATCTCAATAGCACGATTGGAAATGACTTCATTCGTATTCATATTCGTTTGAGTTCCACTTCCAGTTTGCCATACCGAAAGAGGAAAATGTGCATCAAGTTTTCCATCTATCACTTCGTCTGCAGCACTAACGATGAGATCTTTCTTTTCTGAAGGCAGAATACCGACTTCACAATTCACCATTGCAGCGGCCTTTTTCAAAATGCCGAGCGCTCTAATCAATTCGCGTGGCATTTTTTCAATACCGATTGCAAAATGATGAAGTGATCTGGCTGTTTGCGCGCCATAATACATGGATGATGGCACTTCAATTGGGCCCATAGAATCGGTTTCAATTCTTGTCGACATATTCATTTCCATACATTGTGGTGAATGTAATTTCAGCGCAATTTTGATACGCTGACAATTGTATTTATTTGTTGTTTGACTTCTTGTTTTTGGCCTGAATTCGCATCTTTTACAATTGCGTCCAATTCAGTAAGCACATCATTGCTTTTGAGAATTGTTTCACCAGTAACAACATCAACAATTGTTTTACCGGATCCCTCAAAACGAGATGAATTCAATTTGAATTCAATGCCATTTGGTAATTGCTTTGGTATATCTGTTTTAGCTGTGAGAACTGCATTGACTACTGCAACTTTTCTTCCGTTGTATTGATAAATTGAGCCTAATGTATATGTTACCGTATTGGTTACGGTAAGAATTCCGGAGACTGGAATAACATCAACTTTTGTCCAATTCTTTGAACCTTTCAAATCACCTTCATCAGGGAATGTTTGATATTCCTGTTGCATGGGCATCTGGAAAAATTGTGCTTTCACTTGTTGCATCAATTGATCTTTCATTTTTTCAGGAATTGAATCTTTCTTAGCTCCAAGCATTTGATTCACGATTGCATTCAATCCAAGAACTTCTTCTACTTTTCCGAATTTGCTCACATTCGCAATAACTTCAGCACCAATGATGCTACTATACTGAACGAATTGCGGATTTTTTCGATCAGCTGACTTACTTGAATTGAATTGCATGGACATTGTTTCCCCAGGTTTTTGAGGATTTGGTCCTTTTTCATTCACAATCATACTATCTATGCGAATGCTCATTTCAACTGAACCATCTGGATTGATTTTGCGTATAATTTTGGTATATGTTTGTGTGATTTCTTGCTCGAGAGCGAGTCCATTTCTTTTGATGCTATTTTTTTGTGTCACTTTGAATTGGGAAGTATCACCAACTTTTGGTGCATAAAAGAAAGACTTCATCTTATGATCATTAACCTTTGGAGCATTTTGAACGGCTTCAAATGACCATGCTTTTGGTCCATCTACTGCATCAGCTGATTTATCAGCATCATTGCAAGATGTGAGTAAGAAAAGAATCATTCCCAAAGTGAGGAGAGATCCCCTGAGTCGAGATGCTGTCAATTCCATTTGTAGCGTCCTAAAAGTGTCCAAGTAGATTCTGTTTTTATTTCTTGTGTGAACTGCTCTCTTTTATATTGTGCAGTAACCTTTGCATTATATTTTATGCTTACCTTTTTTACCCAGCCAGATGAATTTATTTCCATTCGAATCACTCCATTTCCATTCGCTTCCTGAATGGGTACGGGTGCTGGAATACCGAAAAATCTCACATCATCATTTTTGACATGAGTAAGAGCTTTTGAAACTGCTTCGAGAACATATTCACCTTTGGTATATTCCGCAATTCTAACCTCAACAGTATCAAAGAAGTCAATTCCATCGAGTCTTAATCTGATTGGTCTTTTCCATATTGAATCAGGAGCGATAACAATTTTTCCTGCTATCAATTGTTTGGACACATCGGCTATCCAAGCTGCTTGCTCATCTTTTAGGGCATGCATCCAAGTATATCTCTGGGCTGTATCAAGCGCTTCTTTGCCTTCTTTGACGATATAATTCCGAAGCCAGAGAATATCACCAGGTTGATCAACTCCAATCACATCAATCACTTCTGTTTTTGGTGAATAGACTAATGCAAATTGATGATTGAGCAATGCCATATTTGCAATTGCATCCGGAAATTCTGTATTCACAGTTGCGGCTTTGGGATTTTGTGAATCATAAAGCAATTGAGTAGGTCCATCGAGAAATGCATATTTCATGGAATCGATATTGCTCACAATTGCAAGTCCATCAATGCCTGAGGGCTGAGGAGATTGCGGAGTTTGCGTGAAATAATACTGCAATTTCCTTTGATATTGCTTGCCAATGCTATCTCGATACATTCTATTGACGACTGTTTTTTCATCCATAACATAGGATGCATAGACATTGTCTTTGAAGTCCACTCTTAGTGCATATTTTAGTTCTGGAGCCTTTTCTCCCTTTGTTGCAGATTGAGCTAAAGATGCAATCGGCATCATGCAACTAACAATGAACCATGTCGCTATGAAGGATTGAAAGAAATTCATTGTGCTATGTCCTTTGATTGTACGGTCTGAAAAAGTGTCCACGAAGCGAGTGTCATTCCATCCCAGATTTCTCCTTTTTGAATCATGGATACACATTGATCCATATTCACTTGGATGATCTCGATTTCTTCGGTTTCATCGGTATGTTGCTCGGTGAATGTCAATTCTTTGGCAATATACACAGAGCACATTTCATTAGTGATGCCATTGCAAGGATTAAACATGCCTATAGGGATCATCTTCCTTGCAATTATTCCTGTTTCTTCTCTCAATTCAATCAGAGCATTTTCCAAGGGCATAGTATCTTTCTTCATTCCTCCACCTGGAAACTCTATGCTTGGGCGCTGATTGAGATATCGAAATTGTTTGATCATAATCATGGTATCATCATTCAATAAAGGAATGATGATGGTTGAACCAAGAGAGTTAACATAGTAATAGTCACTTTTCGTATGTCCATCTGCCAAAACATATACTTCTTGAGTATAAGACCAATAAGGATTCTGATGGAGTATTTTCTCGGTCACTTTAGAAAATGGTTTTTCTTTCGGCATGATTATACCTGAGAGTAAAAAAGGCGACGCTTCACAATAGTATGAGCGTCGCCTTTAAATCATGTTCTCAAAGATTATGCATTGTTTGCAACAATCTCACTTTCAGTAAAGAAGAAAGCGATTTCATTAGCTGCATTTTCAGGAGAGTCTGAACCATGCACTGCATTTTCTGCTTTGGAACCTGCAAAGCGCTTGCGAATTGTACCTTCAGCAGCTTCTGCGGGATCTGTTGATCCAATCAAAGCACGGTAATCTTCAACAGCATTTTCTTTTTCGAGTGCGATTGGAACGATTGCTCCTGAAGACATGAAATCACACAATTCGCCATAAAATGGACGCTCTTTGTGTACTTCATAAAATTTACCTGCTTGTGCAGCAGAAAGAGTTGTCATTTTAAAAGCAAGAACTTTAAATCCTGCTTGTGTGATTTGAGCAATGATTTCGCCAACAACATTCTTACGAACTGCATCAGGCTTGATAATTGCGAGTGTTCTTTGTTTCATTGTATATATCTATTGAATTATGAAAAATGTCTATTTAGGCTTATGCGGACAATGCTTTTGCAACTAATTTACCGATATCTGCGGGTGAATCAGAAACAATGATTCCTGCTGCACGCATTGCATCAACTTTTGCTGAAGCAGTACCTTTACCACCAGAAATGATAGCACCTGCATGTCCCATTCTTCTTCCTGGAGGTGCAGTTCTTCCAGCAATGAATCCAATCACAGGCTTCTTTACATTCTTTGCGATATATTCGGCTGCTTCTTCTTCTGCTGTTCCTCCGATTTCACCAATCATGATGATTGCTTCGGTTTCAGGATCTTCATTAAACAACTTGATTGCATCGATGAATCTAGTTCCAATGATTGGATCACCACCAATACCAATACATGTTGTTTGCCCAAGACCAACATCAGTTAATTGCTTCACAGCTTCATAAGTTAAAGTACCACTTCTTGATACAACACCTACTGTACCTTTTTTGTGAATGAAACCAGGCATGATTCCCAATTTACATTCATCAGGAGTGATAATTCCAGGACAATTTGGTCCGATCATTCGGCTATTGGATTGGGTAAGTGCAGTATTCACGCGAATCATATCACGAACAGGAATTCCTTCAGTGATACAAACAATCAGAGGAATACCTGCCTCGATTGCTTCAATTGCTGCATCTGCGGCCATGCTCGCAGGAACAAAAATGATGCTGGCATCTGCGCCTGTTGCATTCACAGCATCAATAACTGTATTGAATACAGGGACAGGACGATTGAAAAGGTCTTCATTCTTACCGGAATACATCAAACCATTCTTGCCGGGAGTAACACCCGCAACAACATTTGTTCCATAGGCAAGCATTTGTGAAGTATGGAATGTACCTTCTGAGCCGGTGATTCCTTGAACGATGACTTTCGTATTCTTATTGACGAGGACGCTCATAATGATCGCAATTGAGGAAAATGAATAATCTTAGACGACAAAAATAGGAAATTTCCCCCGCAAAAAGACATCAAGAATTGATTGTCTTTTCCCCAATTCTCATTGAGTGGGCGGTACAAATAGAACTTCTTCGCCAGGTTTAATCATTCCGTATCGTTCTCGAGCAAGACGCTCGATCTCTCCATTATCCTTATCCAATCGTTTGATGACAGCATTCAATGAATCCCGAATAGCATGTTGATATTGAATATCAGCATCGATATTGGCTTTTTCTTTCTCTAATTGCCATCCTTCATAGAGTCCATAATCAGAAAAGAAAATATATGCCATTCCTAAAAGGACCCCTACACCTGCCCAATAGAAGCGTTTCTTTCTTTCAATATTGATTTGATTTTCAGTGGTACTGCTCATATGTAGTTTCAAGCAATAGGCATTTGATACATGCGATATGTTTTATACACAGTACCATGCATAGTTGTAGTAAGAGCTTTTTTCATCGGCTCATTATCTTCAAGGATCCAAGATGCTTCACCATATTGAATCCCCTTGGGAAGTCCACGAGCTCCAATTTCTTGATATAAAACAGCATCGACACCATGTTTTTGAAATTCTGGCAACACACCCAAGACTATGATTCTTAACAGGTTAATTGATTTTTTCTTTGTCAATAGATGCCAAAGTGCTCCGAGCAATGAACCGGATTTATTATGAACAAGACATTGATTGATATCTGGCAAAGCAAGCGCAAAACCAGCAACTTTACCCTTCACCTCTGCAATCAAAGTATATGTTGGATCTGCAATTTGCTTTAAATCTGCAGCAAGAAAATCAAATTCATCATTTGTCATTTTCACGAATCCCCAATTCGGTTGCCATGCAGAATTATAAATATCCTTGAGTGTTTTTACATCTCTTGCAAATGCTGCTTTATCTTTGAAATTCACCTCACGAATCGTCACTTCAGATCTTTTGCGTATCAAGTCAACCATGCGTTTCATTTTGTCGGATACGAATGTATTTTGATCAAGAATATAAGCATGTAAGTCTTTGACTTTATTGAGACCATATCCCTCATATAAATGTTGATAATATCGAGGGTTATACGTCATAAGTATGACAGGATGAGAGTCGAATCCATCTATCAGTAAGCCACATTCATCATTCATGCTTGGATTGGCTGGACCGCGCATATCTTCCATACCTTGTTGCTTCAGCCATGTTTTTGCAGTATCGAAGAGCAGATTTGCAGTTTCTTGATTGTTTTCACATTCAAAAAAACCAAAAAAACCAACTTTATCATTATGAGCAATATTGTGATTGTCATTGACAATTGCTCCGATTCTCCCAACTATTTTTCCATTTTTCTCAGCCAAGAACAATTGCATCTTTGAATGAGCATAGAATGGATTCTTGTTTTTATCCAGCAATTTCAGTCGGTCCATCATGATAGGTGGCACGAAGTGTGGATCATTGGGGTAAAAATCCTTTTGACAAGCAATGAATTGTTTGATGTCTGCTTTTGCTTCAATTGGCCTGATTTTGACTGAACTCATGTCTATACCGAAGAAAATATGGAAAGATCTAATTCAAAATAGTGGAATTCATTGAGATAATCGCGGAAGACGATCACAAGTGACCGAAACTTGATAATTTTGCAATTCACCAAAACAAGGTTGGTTATAATGCTGCTCATCATTCCATCAATTGATATTCATCATGGTTCATGCAGACGTTGTATTGAAGGTGCACCCGGTACGGAATCTTTATACACCGAATACTCGAATCATCCTGAACGATTGGTAAAGCTTTGGCGAAGAGAAAATGCCAAATCTCTTCATATAACTGATTTTGATGCAATGTTTGAGCATAATCCACATGCCAACACTGATTTGATACTTTCGATGTTGCAATCAACTGATATTCCGATACAATTATTATCCTCACTTCCCGAAGCTGAATTATGCTCATTCTGGCTTGAGAATGGCATGTACAGAGTAATTATCAATGAAGTGATGTTGACAGATCCACAAGGTGTGAAATCGCTTGTAGAGCAATACACTCCAAGCAGAGTAGTTGCTGCAATTCGTGTTTCTTCAGAAAAAGTAACCATGCCAGATATTGAGTGTGTATTGGATGTGCGAGAAACAATCGATCTTGCTCGATCTTTGGGAATGAATAGGATTATGTATGCAGATACTTCATGGGAAGGAACATTGCAAGGTCCTGATTTGGCATGTTTGAAAGAGATTGCTGATTACTCTTCAATGCGTATCACTGTTGGCGGTGGGATTGGAGGTCCGGAACAGTTATGGGCATTACAAGAATTAAAGTCAATCGGCATAGATTCGGTTGTAATTGGAAGAGCATTATATGAGAATAAATTTCCATGTCAAGGTATGTGGAGATCTATTGAAGCTAAACTTGAGCCTGATATTTCATAGGATTCAACATGTATAAAAGTCGTATTTCATTATTGATTTTTTGTCTTTTCACCATTTTCCTTGGTTTCAATCTCCATGCTCAAAATGGAAATGAAATTGCTATCAATTCAAGTAAGAAAACAGACAGCATAAAACCAAAAATCATGATTGCTGAGATTATACTCGGCAAGGAAATGCCACTGCAATTGATTGCCAAATCAGATGCTGCTATGGCTATTGCATTAGGTGCTACTGATCGATTCAGATATATTCCATTTGCAGATAGAGATTCAGTTGCAGCGATTTTCAAAAGTTTAAATGCAGAGCCAACTGCTTTTAATGTTGGGCAGGAAATCAAAGCCGAAGTATTACTTTTCCTTCGCATTGATCAACTTGGCAATCTGCTTAGAGTTGAGATCCAAGCTAAGGCTGGGAATCAATATACACAAAGTGTTGCAGGCATAGGACTTGGACTATTGAGATATAGGGATTCTAGCAATGCCATCGTGTATGAGCCCACATTGATTGAGGCCATGCAAAGGGCAATGTGTTCTATTACAGGAGATTCCAATCTTTATGCCCATGTTGAGGATAGCTCATATGCGGTATATCCAGCCGAACCACTCACATTTTTGAGTATGGAATTAGATAATAAAAAGCAGAAATCACTGTGGGCGATTTTTCAGAATAATGAAGTTAATTCATATTATGGATTACAAGTATTATTTGAGGCGGCATCCACTCTGAAGCATGTCATACCGGTTGATTTGGACACAAGAGATTCAGTCTATGCATTGAAACAAATTTATGGCGTAGAGAATCATATAAGACCCACACAAACTGAGTTAAAGATATTATATGATGTAGGTTTAACTTATGGAATAACGGGTCTTGTTGAAAAGACACAAGATGGCGCTGAACTTACATTAACATTACAAGAAATTACCTCAAAGGGGACATTTAAAAGGGTGAAATCTTTAACAGCAGGATTCTCTGAAGATTCTCTAGAAGGATTCAAAAAGACTGCAACAAAATTGCTCCGCAGGTTATTGCGATGAATCAACAATTTGCGATTGATTCCAGAAGAATCTATGAGATCTCAGAACATGGTTATATTCCTTTTTCTGGAGATTTTAATTTCAAAGAAGGTTCTGAATGTATTGTGTATTGGATGTCGAGAGATCAACGCATACATGATAATTGGGCATTGATTGCCAGTATGAATCAAGCAAGCAAGCGTAATATTCCCATAAAGATTCTCTTCACTCTTGTTCCGGAATTTCTTGATGCAACATTGAGACAATTTCATTTCATGTTGCATGGATTGGAGGAAGTACAAGAACAAGCCAAAGAGTTAGGTATTCCCTTCCACTTAGTATTGAATGAAGATCCAAGTTCATCTGTAATTGCCTTTGCGGAAACTCATAAAGCAGGGATGGTAATCACAGATTTTGATCCATTAAAAATCAAATTACAATGGAAACAACAGGCAAGTTTGGGCTTGAATTGTCCATTTTATGAAGTGGATGCGCATAATGTGATTCCTGCGCGTTTCATTTCTCAAAAAACAGAATTTGCCGCATATACTTTAAGACCCAAAGTACACAAGTTGTTAGATCAGTTTCTTGTTCCTTTTCCAGAATTTGAGTCATTCAAGCAAAACCTCAGTATTTCGGTTGATCAGTTCTCCACAGAGGATATCCTTAAGAAGGTTAAAGTAAGAAGAGATGTTCAACCCGTTACTACTTTTCAGCCTGGTAATTCATCTGCAATGAAGGCACTCCATTCATTCATAGAAAATAAATTAGATACGTATGGTGATAAGAGAAATGATCCAAATGAGGGGAATGTTTCAGATATGTCACCGTGGCTACACTTTGGGAATATATCTTCACAAACTATTGCATTACAAGTCAAGGGTCAGAATAGCAATAAGGAATCCATTGATTCATTTTTAGAAGAACTCATTGTACGCAAAGAACTTGCAGACAATTACTGTTTATACACTTTGGATTATGATAATTTCAATGGTTTTCACAATTGGGCACAGACTTCACTGAATGCTCATCGTTCTGATCATCGGGAATATATGTATACTCAGAAACAATTTGAATTAGCTGAGACTCATGATTCATTATGGAATGCAGCACAGCTAGAAATGGTGAATACAGGCAAAATGCATGGCTATATGCGGATGTATTGGGCGAAGAAAATACTTGAATGGACGCCATCACCTGAGGAAGCTCAATCTATAGCCATTTATCTTAATGATACATATGAACTTGATGGCCGGGATGCGAATGGCTATACCGGTATTGCATGGAGTATTGGAGGCGTTCATGATAGAGCCTGGTTTGAGAGGCCTATTTTCGGGAAAATTCGCTATATGAATGCCAATGGGTGTAAATCTAAATTTGATGTTAAACGATATATTGCCAAGCATATGACTTCTGCAAGTGGCAATACTTTATTCTAAAATCAGAAATTCTCTTTGCAAAGGAAGATAATACTCGTAAATTTGCAATCCCTTGACCTAGAACTAGGTCAAATACGGCGGGTGTAGCTCAGTGGTAGAGCAGCGGTTTGTGGCTCCGCTGGCCGCGGGTTCAATTCCCGTCACTCGCCCCCAAGCTCGACAGATATCTGTCGGGCTTTTTTTTTATAATTAATGGGCCGATACCCCTGATTCGGCCCAATGCAGCATGAGATATATGGTGGGAATACCTTCATGACCAGAATTATTGAATGACTGCTATATGAAATGGAATTGGCCCAGGATTAATTGCATTACCTGTTGCATTCAAGAAAGAAATTCGGATTGTATTTGATTGAATAATTCTAACTGATGCTATGCAAATTCCTGCAACCAAATCTTCAGTTGGAGAAGCATGAGCTATTCCCCCGGTTTGAATACCATTGAATGTTATATCGCAAAATCCAATTCCTCCATTTGGATTGAGATTTGGACAATCAACATTAATGGATTGTTGCAGAACTATTGCATTACCCCAAGACATTTGACCATTTGTATGTACTCTTAATAATTGATTATCTGAACTTGGGGGATTTACTGGTAATGTATATGTAATACTTGTTTGTTGTGGTCCTGCCTTAATCATAGAGTAATGATTATCTACAGGATACGATCCACTATTAGATCCTGGTTCATAGAAGTACATTCCACGAGCAGTACCATCATTGGAAGCAAGCCAAATATCCATGTTACCTAATACCATTGTATTAGCAGCGCTTATTGTCATGTTTCGGGTATTAGAATTATTATTCCCCAAAGTGCCTATGGAATTTTCTGCAGTACCAGTTAATGTCAAACCTGACCCACCAAGAATAATACCATCTGAGGAGGAGATACTATGGTTTTTTCCTCCTAATATGATTGACCTTGAGCCTGTTAAATTTGCATTGTATGTGCTCATTGCAAGACCGAAAGGACTAGTTACATAATTATAGCTTCCTCCAATCACTGCAGAGTATTGTCCAGCAGAATAATTATTAGAGCCCCCTATTGCAATATTACTTTCATTGCTTGCTGTATTGTATATACCACTTGCAATTGAATAAGCGCCTATTGCCGTATTCCCATAACCTCCGCCTGCAATAGAATATTGACCCATTGCTTGATTATTAAATCCTCCAAGTATTATTGATCCATATCCTTGCGAGCTATTTGATATTCCAGAAAGGACTGCTGAAGCATTTCCTGATGCTGCATTATTTGCTCCACCTATAAGTACAGAATTATTTCCTGAAGCAACCTGATGATTAGCATTTCTACTTAACTGCAAGTCAACTGCATATACTCCCCTTTTTACTCCGCCATTTGCTGTGTTATCTGGACTACTTGTCAATAGTGAACCTGTACCTTTCGGACTAATTACAAAATCGATATTACTTTCTGCCCCTTTTGTTGTCAAAGTATGTGCTGGTATTGTAGTATTTGGCCATTGATTAGATCTACTTTCTCTAAAGTATAGCAATGAATCTCTGGCAATGGCCGTAAATGTCCATTCACTTCCATTCCAAGTAATTGTATTACCTATAACTGCTCCCAAACCAGATAATTTTGGAAGAGTCACAGAACCTTGTGCGAGCATACTTGTCTGAATTTTTCCAATTCCGATAGTTGGATTCGGATAAGTTCCACTTAAATCACCACCGGCATTACCGCTAGGTGGAAGTGAAGTTGGAATAACTCCTGCTGCTAATTTTGATGCTGTGATTACTCCTATCGCTATAGAAGGATTGGGATACAGTCCTATTAAATCACCACTTGCAATTCCACTTGGTGGAAGCGAAGTTGGAATAACTCCTACTGCTAATTTTGATGAAGTAATCGACCCATCTTTCAGTTGACTTGTACCAATCGCATTATTTGCGATACTCGGATTCGGAAATGTGCCAGTTAAATCACCACCTGCAGTACCGCTTGGTGGAAGCGTTGTTGGGATTACTCCACTCGCAATTTTTCTAGATGTAATTGAACTATCTTTCAGTTGACTTGTGCCAATCACATTATTTGCAATGTTTGGATTGGGATATGTGCCACTCAAATCACCACCCGCAGTGCCACTTGGCGGAAGTGAAGTGGGAATAACGCCACTCGCAATTTTAGATGAAGTAATCGAACTATCTTTCAGCTGACTTGTACCAATCGCATTATTTGCAATGCTCGGATTGGGAAATGTGCCAGTTAAATCGCCACCCGCATTTCCACTTGGCGGAAGTGTAACTGGAATAACGCCACTTGCAATTTTACTAGATGTAATTACACCATCTGCAATACTCGGGTTTGGATAAGTACCACTTAAGTCACCACCTGCACTACCACTTGGCGGAAGTGTAACTGGAATAACGCCACTTGCAATTTTACTCAATGTGATTACACCATCTGCAATACTAGGATTCGGATATGTACCACTTAAGTCACCACCTGCATTTCCACTTGGTGGAAGTGATGTTGGAATCACTCCTGCTGCTAATTTTGATGAAGTTATCGAACCATCTCTCAATTGACTTGTGCCAATCACATTATTCGCAATGCTTGGATTTGGATACTTTCCCGCCAAGTCGCCACCGGCTACCCCTTCCGGTGGCAACGAGACAGGAATTACCCCTGATTGAAATTTATCAGCAGATAATGTAGAGTCTTGCAAATGATGATTCATTACCTTGAAAGAATCGATATACATTCTGGGGAAAGTGCCACTGAGATCACCAGAAATTGATTGATTGATCTTTAAACTAGATTCATATTCATCTAATTCAATGACATCATTATTAATGAGTATTCCCTTGCCGCCTTTATATTCTACATAATCATCTTTTGTAGGCAACCAGATATTTCCATTCCACTTTAATACTTGACCTACTAGAGCACCACCAGATGATAATTTTAATGGAGGAATATCATTATCAATTAATTTTTCAGATGATATTGAACGATCTTTGATTTGCAGGTCAGTAATTGACTGCTCTCTTATCGAATATCTAATTCCATCAGTTGAAGAAGTTATTACCACAATTGAATCGGAAGTAAAATTCAATGAATCATATTTCAATGAGAGAAATAAATCGTTATCACGATTTGTTATTCCAATTGTACCATTTCCATGTAATTGTACTGAATCAGAGATACCATTGATTTTTTTAACAATTCCTTGAATTCCACCATTCAAAGAATCTGCAATTAATGAATGTATAGCCAGAGGTACAGTATTCAATTTTATTCTAGGAATTTGCTCATCTTCACCGATTATTCTCATCCCCAGCCAAAGAGATTGTCTAAAATCAATTTCAAATGGAACTTTAGAACCCAGATTTACAGTGAACCAACCTGACTTTGTAGTAATCTCATGAACTTCCTTCCACAAATCAAGTTGTAATATTGGATGGGCATATAATGTAAACTCTATTTGAAACGAAGAATCGATAGGTTTACCATATTGATTCAATAATTGCCCCTGATAAGTAAAAAAACTATCATTCTTAGCAATTACAGATTGAATATTTAATAAAATCAAAAGAAATAATAGAATGAGTTTCATTTCGCACCTGATTTACAAACCAACTTTCTTACATATGCAACCTATTGATTTACAAGGTATTTATCATCACTTCAAAAACTCCCTAAATTCACTTCTTAAAATTATTGGGCTTTGACTTTTAAAAATCTTTCCGTATTTACGCAAAGCAACATAAATCAAAGAGGGATCATATATTACTTTACACGGGGAATATAATTAAGGAATACAAAGTCTCGGTAAGAGACATTTTTTCACGTTTAAATCAGGAGATTCATTATGATGAATCACGAAGAAATCAACAATAGTGATCGCGTTCCAAATGCTCTAAACAATCAAGTAGAGAATTACGGATTGAATGAGTCGGAACACCCCATGATCGCAAAGTTGAAGAATGAAATTGTTCAACTTCAACAGTCCTTGGAAATACGCATTGAAGAAAATAAATATCTTCGAATGCAAATTCACCGATTGGATAAAGTCGCAAAGAGTGATAATCTCCCTTATGTTCCCAATCTGAGACCGATTGCAAAAGAAAAGAAGGGTGCATATATCTTTGGACTACATGACACTGATTTTATCCCTAAACTACAATTGAGAAAACAGTTACTTAGAAGACATCCCTTGTTGACTTCTCAAGATATTGATTTAAGCATAATGCTATCTATTGGATTGACAAATAAAGAGATTATGATCCTTTCGGGAAGGTCTCACTCAACTGTAGAAAACAATGCTAGTATTTTAAAATCAAAATTGTTTGGAAGTGAATATCACAGAGATATTCGTACTTATCTCTTCTCATTAGAAGTTGATGCAATTACCGATTCAACAAGAGATTTTTCAGTTGATAAAATTCTAAAGCAACATAATATCAATCTTTCACATACAGAATGTAAAGTATGTGGAATGATAGTACTCAGAATGAGAAATAAAGATATATGCGATACTTTGATGATTTCCCCAAGAACCCTTGAAAGTCATAAGTATCGTATTAAGAAGAAGTGTGGATTGTCAAGACATGAATCACTGACAGCAAAATTACATTTGATGATCGGACCCTATCTATGATTCTATTGCATGCGAAAGGAATAGGATTTTCTCAGTTATCCTATTCCTTTACATCATCAATATATGTATCAACGATAATTCTTACAGTTCTGGAATAAAAGCGTCCTTCGGGCAACTCTAATGGGAAGAGTAGATCATCGAAGCCACGACCTTCAGTAACCATTTGATTCGCCGTAAAAAATCTCGAGATTTCTTTTGCTCTCTTCAATGAGAGGTCCTTATTATACTGAGGATTTCCAGTTCTATCAGTATGGCCGGTAAGTGTCAGAGTTGAAGTAGGGAGAATATTTTTCTTCACATCTTCAATGATATAGTTATTTGCATCATTGACAGCAGTTGAATTATAACCGAATGTAATAAGATTATACTTTTCTATCCTGTTTTTATTCGCGACAGTTTGTGTAATTGGAATGGTATTTTCACCCAAAAGCCTCACATTTCCTTCAGCATCTATTGAAACCAATTTCAATTCAAGCTTATTACTTTTAGAAATCGCAAATGATATTGGATTGATATCAATACGAAGAGTATCATCCATTGTCTGACCAGATTGCAATACAGCAGTTCTTCCACCAGCAAATGCACGCAATTCCCATCTCTGAATATTATCCTTATTAATCCTTTCGGTACCAATACGAATGTCTTTATTTACAATATTGAAACTCGTATCAATAAACTTCACAGGCAAAAATATATCAGGACTGTCAGATGTAATTTCAACCCTTCTATTCTCTTCATCTCCATATCCTGTACTTGTTCTAGAAGGTTCTTCAGGAAGATTTCTAGATTTTACTTGAATTCTATTTACATCAATTTCCCAGGTATTCACTAGATAATCTCTCACTACTTCAGCCCTTTGTTGAGACATCTGAAGATTGTCAGTTTCCAATCCATTATTCGAATTAGTTCCTGTAAGAATAATTGTAGACTGAGGATTGTTTTGTAGTCTCTTACCTAAAATATTCAGCATATTATGATACAATTGCAGTGCAGAGTCAGCTTGCATATCATCAATACTAAATTTTCTTTGCTCATCTTGCGTGATTCGCTTGTATCTTTCAGGAATTGATACTGAGCCTGAATCAAAGAAAATATAATTAATCATCGAGAACATATTTCTTGCGACTTTCTTCTCAACATCTAATTTATTCTGAACTTTATTGCCTTGCTGATCATACACTGCAACTGATAAAGGCGATTCTAATCGAGAAGTAAGATTGTCTACTATTTTTTCTTTCGGCTTGACAGGTTTGGTAATTGCTATTTGCGGAATATTTACCGGAGTAGGTAATTCAATCTCAATTGGTATTTCATCATCTGATGTATAAGAAAATCCTACTGTTAGACCAAAACGTATAGTATGAACTTTCCACGATTCTGAAGAACTTATGACATTTGTAAGAGGTAATTCATAACCAATTTGAGGAATCAATTGTGTGGTATTGGTTTTATTCAAGGGGAAACTATATCCTGCATTCAAAACCAAAGATGTTTCGAATCCAGATAGTTCAGGAATAATTCCGGAATACTCATTTCTTGTACGGGTATTTTGTGGGATAAAAAAAGCATTAGTCGGTGAAAGTAATTTCTCACTTTGCTCAAATGACGATGACATTAAGAACCCGAATCGCAATCCGCCACCAACAAAAATTTGTTTATCAACCTGATAATTTGAAAGTAATGTAAGCCCCATTGAATAAAAGGATGTTTCCAGATTATAGCCCAAAGTTGCAGTTTGAAATGAAGGACTAGAATTTGGATCATCGATCAAGATGTCTTCAGTCTGAGTAAAGCTTCCTGGAATACCCTTAAAATCAAAACGGGAATGAATTGTTAGAGGTAGAGACTCTAGTTCATACATAAAGTCCAAACCTAATGATCCAAAAAATCCACTAGCTCCAGAATATGCAGGACCACAAGAAGGGATTTCAGGTAATCCAGAAAAATCAGCACTATGTATATACAATGATGGAAATATGCTAAATCCAGCTTTCCACAATACATTCTTATTCACAGCCGAGCTATCTACTGCATATGCAGTGTACATATTCAAAATACATATGATCGAGAGGATATATTTCATTTTGCTATAATACATGAAGTTGTGAGCATGTCACTTGGTGTTTTGAGCAATAAGAAATATGTTCCAGAAGGTATATACTCTGTATCAATAGGCATTTCATTATAACCTTGATTTAATTCTCCACGATAGATTGTTGAAACCAATTTTCCATCAGGTGAATAAATTAAAATCTCTGATAGGCCTTTTTCTACTGTACTTGTGGCTATTGTCAATGTTCCCTTTGCAGGTAGTGGAAATGCGGAAATTGCCAAACCTTGTTTTACAGTTCCAATTAAGCGTGGTTTACCATCGGTAAAACATAAATCTTCTAATTGAAACTCACCATCTTTGCGGACAATTGTCGCTGACTGATATTGGGCAATCGAAAATGTATCCCATGTTACTGGAGATATTGGCTGATTCCCCAATTTTACCTTGAAGGTAATTTTTTTGATGATTCCGGCTGTATCTCTACTATTTCCAGTGAAATCTATTGTCCCAATATCATTCACTCGGTTATATGAATCAAATCCACCTATGGGTTCCAATACAGTTGCATTAAAATGGAATGTTCCTTTAAATTTCCATTCTCTTCCATATTGCAATGAGACAGATGATTCCAATATTATTGGCATCTCTACAGTTTCGCCTGCCTTTCCGCTAAAAGTTGGAATAACGACTATCATACCAACATTAGATTTAGGCAATCTAGATCGAGTCGTATACCAAAAACCGCTTTTCACTTCATTCGTATTCAGTTTACTTCTTCCAATTGCTGTTTGGCTTACAGTTCCATGAATGATTTTCTGACCTGTTTTGGCTGTAGTACCACCACTTCCCCAAACACCACGCATCTGTTTTTGTGCGAATGTATGGAAACTACAACAAGTTATTAAGACAAATATGTATGTGAAATATCTCATGGTTGAATAACCGAAATATCAACACCAACTGATGCAGGATTCACATTTGCATTTGTTGTATTAACAAAGCGAATTGATACAGTATTTGTTGAGCTTACTCTTGCATAACCAATGATGATTCCATCTTCAAGTTCTGCTCGAGGAGATACTTGCACAGTTCCACCAACTTGGGCTCCAGTAACATTGACAGCAATTGTTTCAGATCCACCATTTGAGGAAAGATTTCCAGGATTAACATTGACATTCGAGAGTCTCACAATGCTTGCGCCCCATGACATTGTACCACTTGCATTCGCTACCAACATTTGTCCATCAGAAGTTGGTGCAGATGAAGGAAGTGTATATGTAACATCACTCGCTATTGAATTCGGTGCTTTCAATGCAACATAATTTGAACCATTCGGGAATGTACCTTGCTGATTATATCTTTCATAGAATCGTAATGTTCTTACAGTATCATCATTATTTGTTAGCCATAAATGCACATTATTGAAAACTCCTGTTCTTGGCTCTGAAATATTAATTTTACGCGCATACATGCTGGTTGAATTATTTATGATATTACCATTAAATCCGAATGAATTTCTTGCTGTTGTCTCAAGAACCATTTCTATACCACCCAGTACAGAACTTCCTTCCCCTAATGCAGAATTAGCAGCACCACCAGAAACATTTGAATACCAATTATTGGCCACATTTAATATACCACCAGATATATGTGCAAATTTTCCAGATGTTAGAACAACATTCGTATCACCACCACCTATTGATGCATATGGAGCACGAATCCGATTTCTACTTCCACCACCAATACTTGTATAACTACTGTCAGTACGATTACTTAAACCTCCACCAATAAATGAGTTTGAGGAAGAAGTATCAATCCTATTATACTTTCCTGCACTTATAAATGAATAGGATGAATTAATCACATTATACTGCCCACTTATTATTCCGCTATAGGAGCCATTCAAATAATTTTCTGAACCGGCAATAACTGCACCCTTTTCTCCAGTCTGAGTAATTTCACTGCCATCTCCACCGATAAGGACGCTATAATTCCCTTTGGCAACTTGTTCTTTTGTCAGTCTTTCAAGCTGGAAGTCTACAGATTTCAATCCTCTTTTTACACCCGAGGATGTTAAAGAATTACTTGGCATTGCAGCTATTAAAGAGCCATTTCCTTTTGGCTTAAGTACAAAATCAATATTTGCTTCTGATCCCAATGGAGAAAGCATATGTGCTGGAATAGCATTATTTGGAACTGTTGAACTTCTAGTGGCTTCAAAGTATAATATACCTGGATCCGCTGCACCCCATTTAGATCCATCCCAACGAAGTACTTGACCAGATGTAGTTGCACCTAATGTACCTAGATCCCATTCAGTAATTGTAAAATCTTGTATTTCATCATTTGTAACCGAACCAATTCCTAGCTGTAACTCTACAGAAGGCAGAGGTAATGCAGAATATGATGCATCAACTACATCTCCATAAAATAATGTTTGTTTAGGCATATCATCTGTAGAATCTCTGTCACCGGTATTAGTAATGACATTTCCTGAAATGCTAATACCTTGCCCAGCAGTATAAATTTCTCCGTTATCATTTGCCCAAGTCAAGATTCCAGTCCCATTTGTTTTAAGCACTTGATTAGCCGATCCATCTGCTGATGGTAAAGTCCATGTTACATTAGAGGCTATTGATGATGGTGCTTTGAAGCCAATATAATTTGTTCCATTAGGAAATGCTCCAGATGAATTATATGCTTCATAAAAACGCAATGTTCTAGGTATACTGTCATTATTTGTCAACCAAAGATCGACATTATTGAAAACACCTGTATTTGGATCAGCTATTGTCATTGCACGATCTGTAATTCCACCAGTTATTCTATTTGCATTATATCCAAATGAACCTGTTGCCGCACTTGTCAGAGTAAGTTCAGCTCCACCGAAAATAGCAGATCTATCTGCTCTAGCTTTATTTTTGTAACCACCAGGAACAACAGAGTATTCACCATCGGTTTCATTTTCTGAACCACCGCCGATAGAAGTTCTATAGCCATTTGCAATATTGCTATAGCCACCAAGAATTGCGCTATACTGAGATCCACCAATAGTGTTTAATGTACCACCTGCGATTGTTCCACCAATTTTGCCAACAGTATTTTCTGTACCACCACCGATAAATGCATAATCAACTAAGGTTGCATTTTTTTCACCACCTGATATAGTTGACGATGTTCCAACTGCAACCTGAGTAGCACTACTTCTAATCATTTGCAAGTCAACTGCATTATTGCCTCTCTTATTTCCACCAGACGCAGTACCATCAGGTATTTGAGCAACAATTGCTCCAGTACCTTTAGAACTAATAGCGATATCTATATCCGTTTCTGTCCCAAGAACTTTCAGTTGATGAACAGGCTTGCTCGCATTAATTCCAGAATTATTGCGCACAGTTTCAAAGTATAATAAACCATCATTTCCTGGAGCCCATGTTGTTCCATTCCACTTCAGAATTTGACCATCAGTTGCGCCCATACGATTAATTTTCGAACCAGTGACTGATGTATCAGCAAGTTTTGCAGTTGTAACTGCACCATCTGCTAGTTTAATCGTTGTAACAACGCCATCTTTAATGTATAAGGAATCAAACTTTCCAAGCACTTCTCCATTCGCGCTGATGCGATCAAGTGTCACATCATTTGTGGAATCTATATCACCTGTATTGATGATTGTATCATTCGAGATGGCAATGCCTGAACCAGCAAAATATACTCCCGTTGTATCATCTGCTGCAACCCATGTCGAGCCATTCCATTTGAGAATTTGACCAT
>JACCDW011706922.1_pt1 | contig 35055 bp, 34 predicted proteins | sample 7449781 | NCBI WGS metagenome assembly JACCDW01 (sample SAMN15323449, study PRJNA562643) | freshwater metagenome | isolation source: river surface water | place: USA:Blue River Watershed | collected 2017-08-18
AATGTCCTTTCTTACAACAAACCCAAGCCCATTTATTTTAAATCAACCGGAATTGACAAATGTTGTTACAAGTGCTACCGGCGGATCATCCGCATTGTGTAATGCTATTACGGATATTTTATCAATTATTGATACAGCAAACGCTAGTTTTTCAGCAAACAGCTTAAGTGCCTTTAATAGAAATAGCATAACTGTCACAACTACACTCAATTTGAGTAATTCAGCAATATACATAAATGGATCAAATACACTTTCTTCCAATGTTTTAAATGGCAATCCTTATATGGCTATACAGACTCTTGGGCTAGAAAAAGCACGGTTCACAGTGAATGGGTTTGGAATTAATACTACAATCCCTCGTGCGGATCTTGATATAAATGGTGTCACAGCAATGCGAGGCAATCTATTTATTAGTACTGTTTCTCTAGCTGATCCTATAGGAAGCATTTACTTTGATGGATTTGAAACACTTACCTATAATAATCTAAATGGAAATAGCACATTTATGTTTTCATTAAACGGATCTAATAGCATGATGCTTACATCAACCGGACTGGGTGTTTTAACGACAAACCCCAAAGCACCACTTGATGTAAATGGGTCTGCAGTAATTCGTGGCGATTTATATGTTAGCACTGGTGGACACCTATATGTTGAAAATGGCATTGAATTGACAGCAAGCACAATTAATGGCGCACCCTATTTAGCGTTTGAAACAACAGGAGTTGAACGGGCGCGAATCACATCTATTGGCACTGGATTCAATACTTCAAATCCGCAAGCTGTAGTTGATGTTAACGGTGAATCTATTTTTAGGAGCAATCTATATCTGAGTACAGCTGGAACTCTTACAATTGATAATACAAATGTTTTGTCAGCAAGCACATTGAATGGGTATCCCTACCTTTCGTTTGAAGTGAATGGAACTGAAAAAATGCGTTTGATTAGCAACAGCCTTGGTATAGAAACAACCGACCCTAAAGCTAGTTTGGATGTGAATGGGGCTAGTATTTTCAGAGAAAATGTGTATATCAGTTCATTTGGAAATCTTTATATTGATGAACATCCGATTCTGAGTGCTAGTACAATGAATGGTAATCCTTATATTTCTTTTGAAGTAAATGGAAATGAAATAGCACGCATTTCAACAAATAGTTTATTTTTATCAAATGTTGCACAATTTACGCCAACCGGTATAACAAGTTTAGTGCCCTTTGGTATTGGCACAGCAAATCCAGAAGCACCATTAGACATTGTAGGAAATTCAGTATTTCGCAGTAGTATTCAAATTATTGATGGTAATCTTCAAATGAATGGAAGTGATGTTCTATCGCAGAGCACATTACGAAATGTACATGATTTTGAAATGAATGCAAATGTATTAATCCATCTAACAAATAACGCTGTAGGAGCACTGGCGCCAATTGGCATATACACAAGCACACCCCAAGCCGCATTAGATGTTCATGGTGATATACTATGCCATGGTGTTTTGAAAGCTAGTACACTTTTTACACCAAACGTGTTTGAAGTTCAGGCAAATACATCATCTGTAATAATAGTAACGCAAAGCAGTCTACATATCTCAGTTTCATCGCTAATGAATGGACTAGAAATACAAGGGAATCTGTTTATGAGTACAAGTGGTGTTGTGTATGGAGATGCTTTAGATGCTAAAGAAACTCTTTCACTTAAAACAAATACGATTGATCGCATGATATTTAGTTCTATTGGTATAGGCATTGGTACAAGTAATCCGCTAGCAACCTTTGATATTCGCGGCGATACATTAATTGGCGGAAGTTTATATGTAAGTAGTTTAGGTGCTGCTATAACATCAAGTTTGGGGTATATATATGCGGATGGTGATATTTTCGCACGTAGTATGTTCAGTATGTCGGATAGTAACTTAAAACGCAATGTTACTGAATACAGACCGCGTGCTTTGCCAACCCCGGTGGAATTCCAATGGAAGAGCACAGGTGAACGTGATATTGGTGTTATTGCTCAAGAAATGGAATATATTGAACCTGCATGTGTCAAAATGACACCTGCTGGAACACGCGCAGTTGATTACAGTAAATTGGTGGTGTTATGTTTAGCCGAAATTCGTGCTCTCCGCCAAGAATTATTAGAACTGCGGTCTAAAAAAAACAACATTTGAAAAGTTAGAATGCAGTTAGCTGAAGCCGCCGCCTTGCTTGGAGACATTACGCGAGATTTTTCGGATGTGTATAAACATTATCAATTTAGGGATAATCAGCTATTGAAAGAGTATTTGGAATTTATTTCCCACGAACCCGTAGCATGGTTTACTAGTTTGCCCGCAAAATACAGCGCAAAAAGTGTTACAAAGCCTAAAACGGCCCTGTTTAAGCTTTTAAAACATCAACAGGTACTTGCGCAGATTGGAGCAGCCTATGCTAAAAATATACACACTATTGTTTTAGCAGCATATAAGAAACGGGGTCAACCAGAAAATACGATTGAAAATATGATAGCAGCTGATAGCTCTCAAAATGATAACGCAACAGTAATCACGGATAGTGGACCAATGCTTATTATGGAGGAATCACTTATGGAGGACGCAGAAAGCGTACATTCTGTAAAAAGGTCACGGAAAGATCGCGCGGAACTATTGGAAACTCTCATTATGCAAATCCTTAGCCATCATAAAGAAAACCCGCTGTATGAAACTGTGCTTACTCTTTTGAAGGCCGCTTCCGTTTAATTTTGCGTGTCCGGCGTGTCGGTGTAATATAAGCAGCGCACAATTTTGGACAAATTGCCTTTTTTGGCCATTTATACTGACGTTGTAACCCGGTCGTATGAAGCATAAGTTTTGCCTCTGAATCTTGTTCTTCCAACGTCATATTATCAAAATCCAGTTTTTCGGTAATATAAATATGACGAAGCAGCGAGACTCCGGTCGCACGGCCAAAAAACTGTTCAAATGTAGACTTCACAAACGCGCTATATGTATTATTGCTCATTGGCTCACCATCGTCCTTTCTAAATAGGTAGTCACGGGGCCAACGATTTAATGACGTTGTAATATCTTTCAACAGCCCTTCTGGTATATCTTCTTCTACTGTTTGATAGTACTTACTTGTTTTGTACAGATTCATGACTAGGTAACTTGAACCTTTGGTTCGCAATACAATGTAGTTTTCGTCCGTGTGACGAGGGTCTTTTTCTTTGTAAATACGCACTTTCCCAAGATCCGCACGCTTTGGTCGTAGATGCACAAGAACACTTAGCAGTAAATACTGCATACTTTGACGCTCCGTTGGGTGCGGTCCACGTTTTTTCAGTTCCTCATATTTTGCTGAAATTTCTTCGTAGCTTGTATATTTTTCCACTTGTTTGGCTTCAGGTTCCGATCGTTTAATCTTAGCTCCCTGATGTTTTGCTAAATCATCATGAAGCTTTTTCCAACGTTCGTATTCAGCGGCGTGTTTTGTGCGCAGCTCTTCATCTTCCCGAAACAATACAAGTATAATTGTAAGCATGTTTTTACGGGTTGTCAGACTTGTGTATAACCGTTGTAGCTCAGGGTAATACGTGTCGGGGTCAATAAGTATAGCATGTATAGAAGGTGCGTTTAGCTTTATTTTCAAGGTTGTAACACGATTCAAGTAACTTGTAAGAGTTGATGGGTTTGTGTACTTCTTTTCAAGGAGTGCGGTGTAGTGAGTATCCTCCACCATATCTAGTAAGATAATGGAAAAAATTGAATCTTGCTGGTTTGGAAAGTCTGTGGGCGTGATCCACACACATAAATATCTTTCTTCCTTTCAAAGACTTTCCTTTCATGATGGCTTCCCTTTCCGTTGATTACAAGGACACTGTGATTCGTGAGTTGAATGCGATGTATATGGGCGAGATGGCTGCTGGTGAGAAGTTCAAGGCGCTAGCCTACAAGAAGGCTATGGACAACATTCGCAAGATGGCTGGGCCTTTGGCGACTGTGGATGACCTCAAGGGCGTAGACGGCATTGGCAAGAAGATCCATGACAAGATTGTGGAGATCATCAGTACGGGTGCGCTCCGCGCGGCTGAGCGTATGAAGGAGCGCACAGATATTAGCGCAATGGAGACTCTGCTTGGTGTGCACGGGATTGGGCCGGTGAAGGCACGTGAGCTGATCGCAGCCGGTATTACAAGCATTACGGGGCTGCGCGCAGCGGTCGCGACGAACCCAAAGACACTAAATGACACCCAGAAGCTTGGCCTCAAGCACTACGAGGATGGTATTAAGCGGATCCCACGCCCTGAAATGGTTGAGCACGAGCGCCTGCTGCTCTCCGACCTACCAGCTGGACTCAATGGCACAATTGTTGGATCATACAGGCGCGGAGCAGAGAGCAGTGGTGATATTGATGTGCTGATCAGCTATCCTGGCAGTGTTACTACAGCCTATGCCCAGGAGCTATTTGGCTTCTATGTGGATCGCCTTAGCCGTAGTGGTTATGTTGTAGACAAGCTTGTGAGCGGCCCCAAAAAGTGGATGGGGTATGTGCGGATTGGCAGTGGGCCTGCACGGCGCCTTGACCTGCTTCTGACACCACCTGAGGAGTATGCGTATGCCATTCTGTACTTCACCGGCTCTGACAAATTCAATATTGCGTTCCGCCGCCATTGCCTAGATAAGGGATATACACTCAATGAGCACGGCATGAAGCCTACTAGCAGTGCGCCAGTGCCGCCTGCAATGGCCACAGAGGAGGATATCTTCGCATTTGTGGGGCTGAAGTTTGTGAAGCCTACGGAGCGTGTGGATGGTCGCCAGATTGTGGCTGCCTAAGCTTGTGGCTGCCTAAGCTTGTGCTGCCTAATATGATTTATTCTATAAAAAAAGAAAAATACAAAAAAATTTTTGCGTTTTAGACACATGCTACTATTGAATTTCTACATTTCACCACTTGGTGCTTTCAGACCAGTTGCGGCCGCAGCTAGTTCAGGATAGGTTTCTTCTGTTTCATCAGTGCTCGTATCAAACTCAATCCATGCGTCGTTCATATATCCTGAAATAAGTTGATTTGGATAGCCACGTGAGTTCACAATACAGAGAGTGTTCTGAATCACTGCGCTGCCCGCAGCATGCGTATGGCCATAAATCCAAGCCGCTACCCGTTTTTGGAAAAGGTGATCGCAACACGAAGCATACGCAAAGTTTTGCCCGTAATTCTCATACTTCGGTGAAATAAGACTATAACTTGGCATATGATGTGTGATTATACAGAGCTTAGCAGTGCTTGCTAGTTTCCAATATTCAATCTGTGCTTCCAACGTGTATCTATCACGCATATGCCATGCATTTGTATCACATGGCCGTAGGGCGCGAAGAAGCCGGCTTTTGCCATCGCGGATTGGAATCCTGTTATATTCTGGCATACTGATTTGTGCGTTCACACGTTGGCTTTCAGGGATAAGTGTCCAAAGCGTACTACCGATGACAACAACATTGTCCTGTGTAAGATGTACAGAGGGGCGATCATTATCAAGGAGTGTAATATTTTTATATTTTCCCACGGCATGCTTTATAACATCGTGTGTTTCATCAAATGTATGTGGATGTTTAATCTGCCACGCCTTCTTCTCAGACTGAAAATATTCACGATTTCCAGGCACGTAGAACACACGGCTCCAATTGCTACTCACATAATTCATAAAGCTATTATACAACTTTGTACCAGGAGTACCAATATCACCTGCTAGCGCAAGATATTTTGCCACTGGTTTTACAAGAAGAGGGAACGCTACTTTATCATAGTGTTCAAGATGCAGGTCACTTGCATATTGAATACGAAACAGAGATTTAAGGGCAGACATGGTGCTACGGCCCTGATATTACAAATACATGGTGTCAATTTTTCAATCGCAATTCAACGGTTGCGCGCGGATTATATTTATCTGTGGTTCGCTCAAGTTCTGAAGCACGATTGTATCCGCGTGCGTTCATCACTATATATGGACCATATGGGTGTTTCATGCGAACCGCACGATGACTATGTCCACACACCCAAAGCGATATATTTCTTGTAAAAAGGTCTTCATCATTAGAAGCGTAGCAACTGTGAAGTTCTTCATTCCTGTATTTTTCTTCAAGTAATATTTTTGAGGGCATATGGTGTGTAACTACAACTAGGGTTTCGTCATGTGCTTGCGGAATAAAACCAGCAAAAAGACAGGATTTATGAAACGCATGAAATGAGCATATATCAGAAGGATGTGTATGACGAATCCCATATGGGTAATGTTCAACAAATGTTGCTTTGTAATCCCCTTTTTTGCCCGCGATAGCACCCCAAATAGCAGGATCAATGTCAGACCATAATGTGGATCCCACAAAACGTATTTTTGTGCCAGGTATTATATAACTATTACCATATTGTAAAAAAATAGTATTGGGGAATAAAAACGCAATGCGCGTTAATTCATACTCTGTTTGTTGAATTGTTCGCTCTTGACCGGGTTCACAATAATATTCATGATTTCCCGCTATGAAAATAACTAAATACCAATTCCGTGAACACCACGCTAAAAAATGTGTATACAATGGATCCCATGCGCTGCATATATCACCCGCTAACACTAAAATTGGCGCAACCGGAGTTAAAAAAGATTCAAATGGAGTTCCTTTTGGCCAGTCATTAATATGAAGGTCGCTGGCATACTGGATGCGAACCATTCTATTTATATTTGTGAATGTATTTTTTAGGTCCAATAGTTTAGACCTTGCGCATTATAAATCATGGGTCTATGCTTCTAGTAGAGGCTCCAGCCATACGGCGTGTTCTGCCTCTGGAATGTTGTATTCCGCAAACAAACTGCGCGCAGCAGACTCACGCTGTGCTAGTGGTTGACTCATAAGTGCGGCAATAGCATGTTGGAATAGTTCCTTCGGCTTTTCTGCTTCCAATGTATCATCATAACCCTGTAGGACATTGACAAGGCGTGCCATTTTCCCATTGGAGCACATGCCAATCCCCTCTGCCGCTTCCTGAGCTAGGCGCAGCGTTAGATCAGCACGATGCGCATGCTCACGAATATAGGCCCACACGTGATCTAGCACCTCGCCATACATCACACTAAATGCCTCTGTATTGAAGTAATCATGTGTTATCTCCATAACGGTCCGCTCATGGGCTTGTTCGCCAATCCAACGCACACCATCAAACCCTGTTAGAATCTCAGGCAAGGTATCTTGACCTGCTACTAGCGGGCGATTTAGCAGCGCTAGCACAGAACGATGGGTCGCATTCTGAACACTTGACCTATGAACGCTCTGTGCATCGTTCGCAAATGCGGCCAGGTTAATACCACCCTCTGGATCACGCTGGAATACAACAGGGCGCTGGCGTAGGTCCAGCTGAAGCTGCGCCTGTTCCGCAGCACGACGCGCGGCTGCTTCCGCACGAAGACGCTCTTCTTCCTCACGTCGCATCCTAAGTGTAATAGTAGGGCGTAGTGTATCAGTCTGTGGAATCCATGTTAGATACTCAGCTGGAGTATACGGCGCTAGTGCTGCCTCAAGCTCAGCTAGCGCAGTATTTCGCTCATCCAGCGGCACCTCACTATACCGTTCGTGTGTAGGATGATTACCAAAGCCCTGGCGCACAATCTTTACAGCAGAACGAATAAGTGTGGGGAATCCTGGTGCCTCATAAATAGGCCTGTAGCGCAAACACGCATATGCTTTAGGGATAGTATATCCTGGGATTGTATTCTGTATCCAAAGGTTCATAATGTTCTTTGCGACGAGTGTAATAGAATGGGCACTTGAATTGGGTGCTTCGGCAATTATACGTTCATTCTTTGCTTGCTTTGTCTGAATCACACGTTCACGTGCTGCTTGCGCTGCGGCACGTTCTGCCTCACGCCGTGCGGCCTCAGCATGTATCTGAGCGGAACGCTGTGCTATTGCGGCTTCGCGACGCGCACGATCCTGTGCAATCATCTGCTCATACAAATGCCTATATGAATCATCGGTGCGCATTCTTTGATTATGATGTATGCCACACATATGAAGTTCACCCACATGATAGGACGCATTCTTTCCACAATGAGCGCCAACGGCGGTAGTAGCTTGGCAATTAGGCATCTTGGAATGTAATACGGTAAAGTCGTTAAATAGCAGCGCACTACAAAACTTGCCCACCACGCAACTTTCAATTTTTGTCATCACCAGTAGCAAGCACCTTCTATGACATGAGCATGATCTGGTATTTCTGATTTAGAAGGGTTGATCCATGCGCTGTTAAAAAATGTTGAAATAACGCTGTGATTTGTCCAACGACTTCCTTTAATTCCAAATAAGATTTGAGTCGCTCCTCCCAAATGAATTGCGGTGACACCACGAATCTTCAATTCGTATATAATTGGTATAGAAAGAGCACCGGCACCTACTATAGCGTATTTAGCTCCACTATAGATCACCTTATCTACAATATAACGCACTGCTGTCTTCCAGCCACCCTCACGCACTGCTGTAGGCCATCCAGAATTTTTGGTGAATAAAGGATTGTATCCACATTGAATTGTTTGAAGTACTGGAGGTGCGCTGTTCCAAATCACACGATCTTTCCAAACGGCGTTCCGTTTTTCCCATTGGATTGGCACAGACTCAAAAAAAGGAGTGATTACTGCTAATGTGGTTTTCTCAGGTAGTGCGTGTGTCCAAATATGTGCTGGATCTTCCATATAATAAGGTTCTAATGACCGCAATGGAATTCGTGCGGATTCAGGGCTATACGAATTAAGGATGGAGGATTCTTGTAGGGGCATACAGGGGTTCCACTCAACACATATATCCATACCAGGTAAAATTGTTGTTATCATAGAATTTGCCCACATATCTATTGATTCGTCTGTAGGTGGAAAAATGCCAGCATTAGCACATATATGTCTACGTGTAATAGCTGGATATGATAGCTTTTCATCACTTGATCTATGTGTTATATACCACCAGAGAACATCAAGTTCTGATGTTCCAAGTTTTCCAGCGCAAAATACCTTCCCTTCTTTAATATATTTTGCTAGTAGTGAAGAACCTTCTGTTTGTGAAAGTAAAGGTGGCCCTTGTCGTGTTACACCTCCCATCATTTTGTATTAGCTTCTTCAGACATCTTTAGACGTCGTAGTGCTGCTTCTAGTGCTAGTTCACGAGAACTTTTTCCACTAGTGCCTTGCGTTCCACCAAGCACATTCCCCTGTGTTTCTGCCTCTGAAGACGAAGCCACAGGCGGCACTGGCATCGGCGGCACGGGCAAAGGCATATCAAGTGGTCGCATAAGTTCCAATTCAATTTCACAATTACGAATGCACCGTGGTTCATTTGTATTTGGGCGAACTTCCAAAATGTCTACAAGAACCTGTTTCTCATCTGTAAGAAGCAATGGTATTGATGTGCCAGGACTTATAACCGTATATTGTTCAAACGCAACTTGAAGGAGTTCAAGCGGATTTTCCGCATGGGTATGATCAGATGTATACGGTTGAACCATAATCCCAGTACACAATCCAAATGTGCTACGTGAAAGTGTAATATGTGCGTCATCGCATTCAAGCGCAGCAAACATCCATGATGGCACATAAATAAGATCATCATCGTCATAATGAACACCATGTATAACTCCGTGACTCACTTGTTCAACGCCATTTTTTAATGTTACACACACTGCTTCTCCTTCTTGCGCCAGTGTCATGTGTGTTTCAAACACACGTTCATTCACCCAAATACGGTCTGAACATTCTGCTGTTTTCAGCTGAGATTCCGACAATTCTGAATTGTAAATATGAGATAAAATGCGCATATTTACATGCATAGTGATTAGAAATAACCTACTCAATTTTGTACACCGGCTAGGTGTTCAATTGTAAATTTGTGTATAAAGACGCGCTGTAAGTGAGGACAGCCGTCGTTCTCGTATATCTGAATCTGAGATTAATGTAGAAACACCTCCAAGACTATTCCCTTTCATTGAGCTCCAGTTTGGCGGTGGCTTCACATCAGGTCCATTTAATACATGAAATCCATGTGATCTTTCAGGTTCAATAGGGCTATCAAGTGGTTTTCGCAATTCTAAATTTATGTCACAATTCATAATACTCAGGTATTCAAAACTATGTGGCTGTGTTTCCAACACGGTAATTAATGTATACATTTTCTCAGAATCAGGATTCCAAAGTTTATAGGTGCCTCCAGCTCGCAAACAGCTATACCGTTCAAATCCATTTTTAAGATGTTCAAACTCAATTGCTGTATGAGGAGCAAGTGTAATTCCAGAGCATTTTGTAGGATTCACAGGTTCAATACTAACATTGTAAATATCATGCTCTAATGCCACAAGTATCCATTCGGGGACATACACAACATCTTTTTCATCAATATGAGATGCGTATACATTACAATATACATGTTGCGGAGCTGTGTTAACAAGTTTAACATATAATACTGACTGCGTCTGTGCAGATTCAAGCAGCGATTTGAATAAATCTTTATGGATATATATATGACTTGAAAAATCCTCTTTTGGGTCAATCCCATGAATGTTGAGAACAGATACAAGACGCATAGGACCCTATTAACCTTTGCTTTTTTAGTTTTACGTCATTTTATTTAGACCTACAAATGGTGTAGGATACAGAAAAAAATGTGTATAAGTAGAATGCCGAAAACACGAAAACATCGGCAGCGTGGTGGGGCGCCAGCAGCACCGCTGCCACATTGTCAATGCACGGATCCTGCTACAGGAAAAGGATGTACGAAACTAGCAGCAAATAATTCCTTGTTTTGTGAAGAACACGCAAACTGTCCTATGGCACCTCGGAATGGGTTTGAACCTAAATTTGAGCCTGGAAAATATAACGACGATCCTGCTATTTATAAATCCCACAATTGTTACAGTTATAGTATGAATGTAATTGATCCTAAACTAGTCAACATGTGTAGGAAAAATAATAACAATGACTGTCGTCGCAACTTTCATCAACCCGGTGCGTTAAATGGGGATCGATATGCGTTAAATGCCGTTGACCGCCGTAAATGCGGTGTCGTGGAGAAGCTTATTATGGCGGATGTCCCAGAAATAGAAAAGTCAAGTTTTTATGGACAGTGTCCAGCTGGGAAAAGTAAGATCGCACTAGTTGTTGACGAAGGGGAAGATTACCACTTTTATCGTCAGGATGATGATGGTTGGTGGAGCCATAAAGATGGATCCAACAAGGTTAAGCGGTATGATGCATTAAAGCGTCGCATTTTTAATCCTGAATTAGCATCCCGTGATTACAGATGGCAAAACAGTGATCTTAACTACGAGGATTTCTGCGGGTTTTACTGCGTCCCGCGGGATCATACTGTCGTGTTAGGACAAGGCGGCGCGCGGTTGAAGAAGGTACAGACGCAGTCACGGAAGCAGGTTGGCGGGTTTCAGGAACTGGCGGGGTTGTCTTGGCGTGATCGTCGGTCGCGGCGTGCAACACGGCGTCGTCATCGTCGCTCTTAAGGGTTGGATTGGATGGATCCCATATGCGAAGTGCCTGAACAAAAGTGCACCGATTTACAGGTTGATTTGCCAGCATTTTTCGCAATAAATTTAAAAACCGTTCATGATCATGTTTATAAAATACACTCCGAAGTATTGTAGGAGATTTCAGGAGCTCATAATAGGTTTCTAACCATTTATAAGCAAAATACCATACCTGCTCTTTCACAGGGTCAATTGTGCCCACAAACGATTTCTGCGTCAAATAAATCCGGAGCATAGACTCTATAATCTCAAACGCGTGATTTTGCTGTTCTAGTGCTTGCTGAATAGTGTTTGAACTTAGGCCTAGCACTGTGCCCAACGTATGATGACGTTCAGGTGGTGCTGGCTTCTTTGGCTCCCATTCAGATAGTACTTCTTCACTTATTGGCGAGCACACATACTTTTCCAAATCACTTGTGAAATCAGCAGCAAATGTATCAATACTCATTCTGATAAGGAAAGCGTTCATACTGGAAGTTAATAAACGCAATGTAATATAAGGATGGTGTGGGCACTGGCAATCTACACAGCGTTAGCGCTGTTGACAATGATCGTAATCTGGGAATGGTTACGAAGCAAAGCGTTTGCCGAAGGCTTTACTGATGGTGTTGTGCCTGAGTTTTTTGGAAAATATTTTCCTCGTCGTTACGACATTGTGCCGGGGCAACAGCGTGAAAGCGAAGGATGGGTGCGAAACCCACGCTATTTTGAAGGATATGTTGACCTTCAACAATTAGGATATAAGGGTGACTTTTGTCGTGTTGTAGAAAAAGAAGATGTACCCGAATCACGTATTATGGCGTGCGCTTTAGCAGGGCAAGAAGGGTTGGATCCCTATATTTATAGAACAGACTCGGCGCGTGCTGGTATGATTTTCAGTCGCGATGATTATTTCCGAGATGTAAATGGTGATGGTCGCGACGATTATGGTCGCATTGTAAAGGTGGAAAAAGCACCCAATGATCGTTGGATAGCACGTGTTGTGCCCGCTGGTATTTCACGATTCAAATCTGGGCCAGGATCTGAACTACAAGATAACTCACCACCACCACATATAAAAGATCTATTATGGTTTTATGAGGGTGCTATGGTGTGGTATCGTTGGATTGACGATATGTTGGACTATGCTGAAAACACTCAAATCGCCATAGCAGGAGAAGCAAAAGTAGACGAAGAACCTGGCAAAAAACCAGTTAAGGGTCTTGAATTCAATAAGATTCCATCTGCGGATGCATCGGTGCCTCCACCTAATGATCAGTATTTGAAGATTGGTGAAAATGCCCGTCTTGAATTTGATAGCATTGTTCAGCTTCGTCAGCTGCGCGCCATTAGTGTTTGGGCCTATTTTGAGGAGTTTACAAACAATGCACGTATTTTTGATTTTGGAAACGGAGCAGGCAAAGATAATGTGTTTTTGGGTATTGAAGGGCGTGGTAATAGCACACAATCCACATTTGGGACACTTGGCCCGCGTCCTACAGATCAGAACTTGGTATGTCGCGCAAAACCTGCGCCTGAAATGAGTCCACAGGCGTATTTAGCTCGCACCGACGCCAATGTTGATGAATGGGAATGCCCTGGACCTGAACCTATGGAATCAACCTATCCTGAAGATGAAAAGGAAGCTGATACATTAGAGCCAACCGCAAATTTACTGTTTGAAGTCTGGGACACCCAACAGCGTAAAATGCGCATTAAGGTATTAGATGTTATACCATTGAAAAAATGGGTTCATATTGCGCTTACAACAACTGATAATAAGAGTTTCAGACCTACATGGCACGTATACATAAATGGAAAAAAGGTGTATGAGGAACCCGATGGGCATATGCCGTTAGCTTCGTATGTGACACAGAACTACATTGGTCGTTCTAATTGGGAAGGGGTCAGTTCTCAGTATGCTGATGCCGACGAGCGATTCCGCGGAGCGCTGTTTGATTTCCGTTTATATAGAACGCCAATGAGTTCTACAAAGATCCTTAGGACTGTTGAGTGGGGTCTTGCAAAGCTGAAGCCAAAACAGAATACAAACTTGTAATAAACGTGTAGTATGGTAGCGGAGCCATACTGTGTGGATCACACTTTGTCCAGTCATATTCACCAAGCGGTGCCATACGGATCTTTGGTAGCTCTGTATTCAGTGCCTTCGCAATGTCTAGATACTTTGTAGGAATTTCAGGCAGCTTAGTCTCATTCACGACGGCCTCAACACTATTCATCACTATATTTATAAATGTGTTGGCATAGCGATCTACAGTTATGTAGCGCATCATCGCATGTTCTTCCCATGTGTGAGCAGCAGGTATTTTAAGACGCTTATTATAATGTGTATGGATGCTTGCCGGATTTAATACCTCTGCCATGAACTTTAGGCGCATCCAAGCTGTGCCTAACAATGCAAGGTCTTCCTGTTCGGCCAACTTTTTCAAAACGGCACACGGATCCTTTGCTTCAAACATAGTTACCATGTATGCTAGAAAGTAATCGTGTCTAAAATACCATTTTTTCAGATCCGCATATGAATACATATCACAATTCATATGTGGGAATTCAAAGTTTGTATTGGAATTTAGAACGTAGAAAAGGCGGTTCATTTTCTCTGCCTGCGGCGACGTGTCTTTTTTCCAATGATTGGTTTCAATTTTTGTGTAAAGGTGCTCATAGCAGCTCGTACTGAAGATGGGGAAGCAGCAGTATTTTCCACATTACTACGATTTAAGAAGTTGTAAGAATTTTCCCATTTTTTGTAACCTAATTCCGCACACATTTTGTCAAGACGGCATGTTTTCCCGCGGACTTTGAATGTTACCAGTGATTCCAACACAGTTACTAATCGTTTTGATAAATATGGCACAAAGTCTAATGTAAGATGCAGAAGGAAAAACGAAAGGTCACGGCTAGTGCGAGCGCATACATGATCTTTAGGAAATGCTGCTACTCCACTTATATGAATACCATTCCAAGTTAAGCAACTAAATCCAAGATCAATAAGTCTGACAACTATTTTTCCATTTATGACTGTATACATTACATTATTCAACTTCATATCGCGATGATTCATATTGAGTTTTTTCTGGAAAAAGTCGCTTATTGTCGCTAACTGTAGCAAAATATCTGGCACAACTATGTCATTATTTGCTACACTATTGTTTTCAATGAGTGATTGAATCGTTCCTGTTAAAAACTCAAGCCGAAATAGAAGTGCATTTTTTTCTGGTAAATACCCTATTTCTAAAAACTTTTGAACATAGGGGCCGTTAGGCTGCGTAAAACTCTCTTCCATAAGCACTATATTCAAAACAGCTTCCTGTATGATCTGTGCCGCTGCTTCAGGCGTTTTAAATGCTTGTGCCTTCATAGCACACTTTTCTCCAGTTCGCAGTCCTTCCGCAAGAAACACTTCGCCGTATGACCCTTCTCCAAGTCGTTCCAATATTTTATAACTATCTGACGGGAATTCAACAGTATACTCTTTTTCTATTACACGTTGGATAGCATCTAAACCTATTTTAAATGAATCGGCGTCTTTCAGCACGGCATTTATACCGTACTTCTTTAAGTCCATCCCTTACACTGTAGGGTGAAAAAAATTGATCCAGCCCTAATGGGCTTTCCAACTTTGTGCTACCAACTATTTACTTTCCTACAATGTCTTCCTGTGCCATTTGCCTGAAATATACAGGCGTTTCCGTTGTTCATGATGATGGGTGTGCTCTAGCTGCTTCTATACTATGCCGTAGGTGTCATCATCGGGGGCATTTGACTACCATGTGTACATATGGCACAGCTCACTGGGAGCGCCCGACTACACTGGAAGAGTTGATTCCATCAGATCTGCGCACTCGTTACGGGATTACTTCAAATACACGCATTGAGTTTACTGCGCCACGTTGCGCACCCGAATCTGAATCTGAGATTGCTTCCATAAATACAATTGTTATCCCCGACGATTATACACAATTAAATGAATTTGCTAAGAAGCATAAGATTGTGATTCCAAATATGAAAACAAAAAAGGCAGAAGCAGCAATCTTGACCGCAATTAAGGATTGGGCTATTCGTCGTGGCATTCGGATTGTTGTGTCTGTGCCAAAGAAAGTAACAGCGTAAATTAGAATGCGTATGCGCACACGTGGTTTATACGGAAATGCTACTGTAAGTATTCAACAAGATCCTCAGTCTCCAACAATGTTAGTAGACTATGAAACCGCACAAAACATATTTGAGGACAGAAATATGCGGATAACTGGTGGTCGGTGGAGCAGTAGGCGTCAGCGCAGGCGCAGCACTCGCAGGCGTCGGCGCAGCAGCAGCTGCACCCGCAAAAATTTGAAGTAATTTTTGCGTTAGGATCGCAAGTATGCTTCGCTCTAAAATTTCTAGTGACCCTGCCATTTTGGAAGTGCTTTCAGCACGGCGACCATGGATTCCAAATGCGCAAACAATGCGTCCAACGCCCGAGGATCTTGCTAAAAAAATGGCCTGGATGGCACTGCAACCCCCGTATCAATTGAAACAGTATCTTCTGGATACCCTATTCAAGGGCGATGTTTGGGCATTTTCACCGGCTATGTTTCGGTATAATACGACCGGTGAGCACTATATTTTATGGAATTCTGAAGAGGATTACTTTTATGAGTACGATGATGACATAATTGATACAATGATTAAGGAATTACTAACACACATTGTTGGAAATTCAAGCACGTTTGATTACGCTTGGTATAAAAACCCGAAACCTTCCGTGCCTGAGCTGTATCACGTTCATGTATTTTGGACTACCATAACAGAATGAGCTTTATTGATCGCTTTAAAAACAATTTTGCACTCATCTTTCTTATACTGGTTTTCTTATCAGTTATAGTCATTGAATTCACCGCGTGTGGTGGTGTTTCCTTTGATGTATTGCTACCAGGCTTCCGCATGGACCCTGGTGTACGCATTTACGGCTAGTGATGTCAGACCGACAAAATGTTCATCGGTCTAAGTGCGCGTTTTTAATGTTCATGGGTCTAAAAATTGATATTTGTAGACATGCGTGCCATGTGCGCAAAACAATGGACACCAGTGTACCAAGCACTCTTATTCGCGCCAGTGTTCAAGGCATTGTATATTTGATTGAATCTAGTACAGGCCGTGTATTTACATACAATACGGAGAAACCAACATATATTGGGCAGCTGGAAAAGATTCCCGAAAGTGAAAAACATCTTATTTCCAAAACAAATGGCTGCCTAGCTAACGCACGTGTAAAGTATAGGGAGGATATTCGTGAACTAATGACGGCACTCCGCAGCACATAATCTGCTGGTCAAAAAATTTGAAAGGTTTTGTTTTTGTGTAAAAGGAGTGTGACCATGGATCGCACTATTCAAGAACTACTGCATACTCATATTCAGCGGCGACAATTAGAAATATGGAATGCTATTGTAAAAAATTACGCAATTGCGGATTCATTGGATTCACAAGTGCGCAAATGGATACTGGAAGGTAAAATATCCGAAAAGGCATTTACAGTTGGAAGAAAAAATGGTTAGGCAATGCCCATCCGAATCAAACGTTCAGCCCTGTGATACGCCATTTTTTCCTCATTGCTTTGGAATATATATTTATAAACGTGTGCAGAATTGTATGTGCTAACATGCATATAAATGGACATATCGGCAGCATTTTCAGTGCGTTCAGAACTAGTTATGGGGGGAGCAGACACAATTTCGCGACTTACCTGACTATAATTTGGAGGTTGTGTAAGCACAGGAACATCAGGCATTGTTCGGCCACTTATAGAATCAAAAGTGCCTGCTGGCAGATATGGATATCGCAACACATGAAGTTCCTGCCCATTTCTGTAATCATTAAGCTCCTCACGATTTACAAACTGCCAGTATGTTTTATCGCGATATCCGAGCGCAAATCGCTGATAGATTACATCGTTATAATTTTCAATGCGTTCAAATGTTTCCCATTGCCTCTGCATTTTAAGTATTTCTGCCCGACTTTTATAACGAACACCGGATAAATCAAAAAAGTATTGTGTTCGTAATGGTTCCATGGCTATGTCTTATATTTTGTATATGTTTAGATTATTACCAAGCACTATTGTCATGCGCCTGTTCCTCTTCCTCTTCCAGACTTGCGTCATCCTGTTCGTCATAATGAAGAGCATCCGCGCTGTACTCATCTCTGTATGAGATTTCATACGGATGACGGTAGTCAAGAGAATTCTCATCATCAACGTATTCCTCCTCTTCATAGGAGTCGGAGTAGCCAGCACCCCCATATCTACGGCCAAGGCGATGACTGCGAAGATAACTAGTAATGTCTAGCTTTTCACGTTCACGCTCCTCAATGCGTTTCCGTTCCGCAAGTTCACGCTCCTCCATTTCACGCTTATCCGCTTCAGCACGTGCTTTCATAATAGAGGCGAAACTGCTTTCACTGCTGCTACCCCAAGCCGCCGCTGTCTTAGACCCGTTTTCAATAGTATCATGGGCTAGGCTAGGAGCTTTTGACTCTCCTAGAGAAGGGAACAGCGTCTCATTAGACAGTTCAAGCTCCACCTTCTTTTCTACATATCTCTTTGGTGCTGGAGTGGGCGCATCATTATACTGTCTGGGCTGCTGCTTGCGACCAAATGCTGAAGCAGCGTTGCTATCAAATTCATTACGACCAGATCTTACACGTTCGTTGCTGCCAGCAGCAGCAGCGCGCTGACTGCCACCACTACGCCTATTTCCAAAGGCTGCAGCAGCAGTATCAGGAAAAGGAACACCGCGACCACGGTGTACAGTAGTCCAACCATCGGAATTCATTTTGGAAATGGAATATATGTAAGCTTTCACACGACACTTCATGAGCCACGATCCAGTGTCAATTTTTTTCGCGCTATGTTTACGAATCATCAAATAGCATACGACCCTTCCCATTTTCAGCAGAAAACACGTTCCATGATTCAGCATAGACTAGCGCAAACGTTTTCCGACTTATATTACGAGTATCAAATGGCAGAGAATTCAATGTCAAGTACAGTGTTGGAAGCACTGCCCGCGTGAAACTTAATGTTCCAGCTGGGACTTCGTAATCAAAACCTCCAAATGTTAGTGTATAAACTTCCTGCGCGGCACCAGAATACTCCAATCCAAGGCGAGCATTTTTCCAGTACGCATTTACTTCACGATACACAGACATAGGCCATTGTTTAATACGATCAATATTTGCTATATTCAGGCGCACTGTGCGAGCAGCAGGCGTCAGGCTGGATCGTTGACCCGCCAATGTAGCCGCTTCACTACGGAAACCAATAAGCAATCGGTCCACATTTCCAATAAATTCCACAGGGATTGGCATACTAAATGTGGCAAATCCGGGAGTAGCCGCAGCAGTTAACATATTGTCTTCAATAGTGGTTTGTTGTGCCTGGACACTCAAAAATGGAATGTCGTGACGTTGCGCCTTCAAAGCCATTGTAACATCTGCCGGTAAATACACTTGTGTGCTTTCCAGGCTTGCGATCAACGATTTCATAGCAGTCAATGGCAAGGAAACTTGCGACTTATCAATTGGGCCACCGGCTGTCCGTTGAATACACAGTGGCTTTCCACCCCACGGTGATGGCCGTAATCGCCCATCACTAGCGACTACAACATCAGAGAGTTTCCGAAATAATACGCGGATCCGAAACCGCATGTTTCGGACACATACAAGTGGGAATCCAGGATCATATAAATGTTGCCAACCTAAAATCGGCAACGGCACTCGCAGCATCCCAGGTGTAGCACTACGTCCAATAGCTAAAGCCGTATCAGGCCGTGCTCCAATATCCTGGGCTAATGTAAACGCCGTGGCCATACTATACGATTGTCGCAGACGCCAATCCAGATACTCGCCATAAAATTCATGTAATAAAACTGTATCCTGATACACCTGAATGCGGTCAATAATCTGGAACCCCACATTATTACAATATCCAAATGTGACACCACTAGGATCGTTTACGATTCCGGTCATATTTGCGTCAACAGCAGGACCAGGCAACCATGTAGGAAGCTCAAGTCGTAAATAAAACGCACGTGCCAAATCACCACGATGTTCCAGTTCAAACTCTGTCCAATTCCCCCAATCCGGGATATTTCGTGGTTTTGTTATATAGATCTCCTTTGAAAATGGAGCTGCGCGCTTATACACACTGTGGAAAAAAGAGGTTTTTGGATTACTTGTAAAGAAAACATCTTTTTTACCGCGGGCCACTAATTCTAAAAGTCCGCCAGAGCGACTGCTCATTCTTCCTCTTAGTTTGGCCACATGCTTTATGTCTGATCATATGTATTCATCGCTTTTTAGCAAAACAGCATTTGCTACTATAATCGCAGCAGCACCAATCATCTGTAGCGTAGTAGGCAGTTCATTGCTGAAAATCCATCCAAATATGTATGCGCTGATCACACCAAAGAAACTAAGGGCGCTGAAGGTAACAGTGGATACATTTGGAATCAGATAGAAGCGCAATGCATATCCTAAAAATCCTACAATGCTATTAAAACCGATCATGCCGCCCAATCCGCGCACGCTAACGGAAAATATGTCTTTTCCTATAAACCCAACAGCTAGCAACATGATCGCTAACACACTCCACAGCGCTCCACTAGAACCGTACATTTGCGCCATCTTTGTCCATGGCTGTGTGCTAGTCTGTTTATCATCGGTAGATTGTTTGAACCACAGATAGATGCCAGTTTCTGTTAAAGCCGCCAGTAAGGCCATGCCAACACCAAGCATAGACCAATTGCTCGGGGATGGCTGTGCTACGCACAGTGCCCCCAAAAATGCCAAGGCGATCCAGGGCATACTCCCACGAGGTATTGATTCCCCTAAAGCACCAGCAGCACCGAGTATATTGAAAATAGGATATGTATAGAATAAGCTCATTGCGTTTCCACCGGCAAGCTTTTCAAATGCGGTATAACTTGAGCCTACATGAACAAGATTTAGAAGACCTGTAAACAGTGTAGTTTTGGACGCAATTGCGGGAAGTGGCGCACCAGTAAACACCGCCGCTAGCAATGCTAGCGCAGTAAATACAAACATGCGCATACCTGTTTGGAAAAACACGGAAGTGTCTACAGTTTTAATAAGTGTTGGATATAAGGAAAGCACAACTTCTGAAACCAACACAAGCAGCTCCTTAATCATTATTTACACAGGGTGCATAGATTCGTTTATATTGTTAATGGCTTTTTCTAGTTTTTCCTTTTCCACCTTTGTACGAGGACCTACTCCCTGTAGGCCATACAACTATGTCAAGGCAAAGAATGCCAAGGCGGCCCTGCAACTGTTTGAAGCAAGGGTCTGATTTTGGAAACATTGTCATAATTTCTTCTTTAAAATCTTCTAGTTTAGCACTTGTAATTGTAATGATTTTGAAAATGGCATTTACAGAATTAGCCTTTACTAGACGTTCTTTTGCCCATGGTGGAACATCAGCTGATGCTTGTATGCGTTCAAACAGTTCGGAACTTTGAAATTGCCTTACTTGTTGTAACTGATTACGTTCAAGTTCACCACTATTTATTTTTGTAATATATCCACGCATTTCTACCGACATACTATCTGAAGCAAACATGAAATATATGTCTTTAGGAAAGTGTATTAGATCATGTTTAGCAACCATGGTCTGGAATTCAGATGATTGTTTATTCAACCATTCTACCCCTTTTGTATGTAAACTTTCTAATGTATCTGAAATCTCACAGAATTGTGTTAGTTTCTTGAGTAATTCATCAACAGATAACGCATGTTTGCTCTCAATAATATAGACGGAATGTGCTGGCTTTCCAATTAGCACACAACCATCTAGGTCAGTCAGTAAAGAATTATTGCTAGCTCTGAAAAAATCACGGAATGGTGAAACGTAAGCAGGTGTTATATGTTCGTTTTCCCAAGCACGAAGGAATTTATTTATATCAATAGATTCTTGTATAATTACTTCACGTTTTGTGTAGGCATGAAATTCATGTTTCAGATCGGACAGTTCCTTCTTTATACCGGAAACGTCTGTTTTGAGTGCACCAACGTCTGTTTTGAGTGTTGCAACGTCTGATTGGAGGGCGTGTATAGCGCCAAGAATTTGTGTAAGGATCGCACTATTTGCTGATGCCATGATCTAACTATATTGTTAGAATTTAGATGGGGTTTAGAGATTACGCATTCCACACTAGTTAGAGCCATGACTACTCCTTTTCCAGAACTTAAGGCAGGAAAAGGTTTGGAATTTCAACCTGTTGAATCAGCGTATCCATCACATGCTGATTTCACCGCAATTGTAGCCGAAAAACCCCGTGTATTTCTGACAACCGTGCGTATTAGTGATGACCATATTTGGGCAAATGGTCTTTTCCAAAATGTATACGTTATTTACAAAATGTTGGAAATTGCTGGGTTTGAGCCATGGCTGATGGTAGACAATAACGAAAACAACAAGGATGCGAATCTTCATAAAAAATTCCGTTTGACCGATTTTAAAGAATACATTCAACGGCCATTCAAAGTAGCTGGTTACGTGGAAATGGGTATGAGTTGCGATCCTAGCATTCGTAAGTTTTTCCGCAATATGGGGTGCAAAACGTGCAAACTGTATCTTGGCAATATTTTGAACATTGATGTTGAGACTATTACATTCTATAACGGTGTAAATTTTAGTCATCATGTTGCCGGTGAACTAGATGAGATTTGGGTCAGCCCTCATTATGATATTCACGCCGATTATGCGGGTAGTATCAATGGCATGTGTGGGAAAACAAGGATTGCGCCATATGTGTGGGATCCTATGTTTATTTCTGAAATGAAAGATAGTTACGATGGGTCAGGTCTAAGTCCAGAAGCACCACGCACATTTGTGATTATGGAACCAAATATTAGCTTCCAGAAAAATTCACTAATTCCTATTATGATTATGGAGGCATATTACAGGAAATACCCTAGTCGTGTTGAACAGGTAGTTGTTATTAACGGGGAAAAGTTTAAGGCAAATCCATATTTTCAGGCTTCCGTAGCTCCGTATTTGACAATTCTGAAATCCGGTAAACTACAACTAATGCCTCGTGCTCATATTATAAATATTGCCCGTGTATTCAAAAATGCTATTATTGTACAGCATCAAGTAAACAATGAATATAATTATTCGCTACTAGAATGGATGACAATGGGATTCCCCGTTGTCCATAATGTGCCGCGGTTCAAGTCCTATGGTTATTACTATGATACAAATGATTTTGACGCTGGTGCTGCGGCAATAGAGTCTATTGTAGATAATCATGAGTCTCGTAAAACTGCTTACGCGGCGCATGCTACACAATTATCTTGGCAATTTAGTATTTACAATCCGGCGAATGCGTCCGCTTGGAAAAAACTTGTGTTAGACAAGTAAGAAATCCAGTGTTGTCAAGTATTGAGCGTGTTGTGGAAGCACGCACCTCTGCTAGCAGCGTTTCCAACGGTTTGCCTGTGCGTTCACATGCTAAGGCAATCGCTAAAGCGGCTGACCGATTTGATCCAGCGTAACAGTGAATATACGCGCACACTGCGTCAGCTAAAAATTCGCGTGCTGCCGGCAACCATTTTTCCAAAATAGGGTAATCTTCCTTATCAAGTGATGGCATATGTCGGAATTTCAGAGAGCGTCGTGCCTGTATAGATGTTGAAGATTCTTCTGTATCACAATTGATTATATGAGTGAATTTTGTTAGACATTCGGGTTTGAACGTATAATCGTATGGACCAAAGAAAAGTCCTAGTGCTACTTCAAGAATTGCATCAGCTGTTCCTATTCGTCCAGCAATTGTATCATAATCAACAACACGTTTTTCAAACAAATTAGCATTAACAATAATTTGTTTGAAACTATCCATGCTGAATTGGTCTAAACATGTGTGTATGGATTAGTTTAGACAGTATGAAAATCGGTGTAACAGCCAAATTTCTAAATAGCTACTTTAGTGGAGCTCTTCCACAAGTAGCTATAGCACTTTCTAAAGCATTATCTCTTGCCGGACATACTGTGGTCCTTCTTAGACAACAATCTGATCCTGAATGGTTTATTGATCTTCACGAATTCAAACAGAGATGTGTAGATCGCGTTGTTTGGTCAAACACCCAACACTATGATGTTATTATTGAGGTTGTGTGGGCTCTGAGCCCATCTGACAGAAAACAGTGTGCGGATCGTGTGTACAGTCTGTCGCATTTTGCTCCTATTTTCCATGATATGGAGTCCTGTGTATACCAATGGAACCCGATGCAGCGTGATTGGACAAATGTGTCAGCTATTCTTACCTATGATCATTATTCGGCGCAAGATGTGCGGTATCTGGAATTCCTTTCCAACAAGCCAGTAATTAAAATTCCGTATGTGTGGGATCCTGATGCGCTAGATGTAGCCGTGCGTGAATCTGGTGTGCCAGCATGGTTAGAGTCTGCCAAGAAACTGGAATCCACAATTCCTAAGGAAGCTCCGCCTACTATGTCGTGGTGCGGCCGTGTGCTTGAAAGCAATTTTAGCAATACAAGCCATTGCGTAGTACCTCTTAACATCATTAGTGAAATTCGGATTCGCGCGGATCCTATTCGTTTTTGCGTACATAATGGCGACCATACGGCAAAAAACGAATTTTTCAAGTCTAATGTTGTAAAGAATCTGCTGTTACCCGATATTAGCGGTAGCATGGTGCCACGTGTTCGTATTGTAGATCTTCGGCGTGATAAGACGGTGCTTATCTGCCACCAGCGGTTCCGCCCGCTGAAGACCTATTTGCTAGATGCTTTGTATCTTGGTATTCCAATGGTTCATAATTGTGCTGCTGTAAAATCTCTTGGAGCACCCTATTACTATGAACTTAACCAGATTCAGAATGCTGTGGAAGCATGGCGTGTGCTAAAGTCTGACTATGAAGGTGGTCGCGGTTTCTTCTCCCCAAAGGCAGGTGAAGTACGTCAAATTGCGCTGCGTGCTCGGTACTCTCCAGCGGCACTGTCCAATAAATTTTGCTCACTGTTTGATGCTAAGCTTCCTGCTATCATGTCTGTAAAACCTGTATTACCCAACAATGAAGTTCGTATTGCCTTTTGCAATATGTGGGATGATTTCCAGCCTGAACACAACTTTTTTACATATCTGCTGCGTTGGGCAGGTGCGCAGAACGGGGTTTCTGTAACTGTTGATGCTACAAATCCAAATCTTGTGTTTTTTGGACCACTGAGTAACGGTGCTGAGAAAAAGTATCCTGGTGTGAAAAAGGTGTATTTTAGTGGTGAAAACGCACCACCAAACAAGGATTCAGACACATTCTTGAATCTTGGGTTTTTATATGAGACAAACAGTAACTATATTCGTCTTCCACTGTGGGTGCTGGAGATCAATTGGTTTGGTGCTAACCCAGATTTGATTGCTAATCCTCGTCCTGTTGAGCTGAAAGATGCTATGACTGTGAATCCAGAGCCACGGGCAAAGTTTTGTGCGTTTGTAGCAACTAATCCAAACAATCAAAATCGGAATGCTGCGTTCCAGATTCTTGACAAATGGCGTGGTGTAGATAGTGGTGGTCGCCTTTTCTGTAATCTTCCTAATGGACCAATTCCAGCTGGTCGTGGTGGTGGTGGCGGCGAACTGGCAAAAATAGAGTTTTATAAAAACTACCGGTTTGCTATCACATTTGAAAATAGCAGTGCGCCAGGTTATACTACAGAAAAACTATTTCATGCAAAGGTTGCTGGTGCTGTGCCGATCTATTGGGGTGACCCTTTTGTAGACCGTGATTTTGATACTCGTGGGTTTATTAACGCAAATCAGGTAAGCAGCGCAGAAGAGCTTATTCAACTTGTAAATAAGGTGGAAAGTGATCCTGAAGCATGGAAAGCAATGGCATCTGTGCCAGCACTGTCTGAATTTAAGAAGCGTTGGTGCGAGAAAACAATGGAAATGGTGGCAAGTTCAATCTTCAAAGCTATTGTAAATAAGTCAGATATTAAACTGGATTGGAACACAGCATCAAAATTTGCTAGCGTGGCTCCAGTGCCAGCGCCCGCTAATGCTCCAGTGCCCGCTAATGCTCCAGTGCCCGCTAATGCTCCAACCCTGCGTATTCATGAACAAAGCAATCGTATATTTGTAACTGCTACAAATATGAAATTTGCTGAATCCGCGGCAAATGTGTTAGCAAGCATGGCAAAGTATGAGCCATCTATACAAAGGATTGTATATGTCTGGCCCGATGTTCCTCAACACGTATGTGATGTATTTACCCGTGTTGGAGCCACAGAAATTCGTAAACTACCTGTTGATATACAATCAGAAACACCGTGGTCCGATTTCTGGGAACCTCAGCACTATGCATGGAAGCTGTGGATACAACAAAATATGCTTAAGGAAGCACCTGCTAACGCATCTGTATTGTATCTGGATGCCGGCGTTGTCTTGGCCGCCCCCATTGATCGTATTTGGTCTCAGATTGAAACACATGGTATTTTCCTACTTAATGACGATCAACAGATCAATGAACGCTGGTGCCATCCTACAAGTGTGTCAAACATGAGTATTACACCGGCAGAACTTGCGGGAAATCAGATCACCGCTGGACTGTTGGGCTATAAAGTTGGCCATGCATATGCTAAGATTGCGACGGATGCGCTCAGGATTGCGCAGGCGCAACGGGATACAATTGTCGGTGACAAATGGAAGTCATACAATACTAAGTGCTTGGGTCACAGACATGATCAATCTATTCTTAGTATTCTGACGCTGCGTGCTGGAGCACCACGCCTGCCTCTTCGTGAATTTTATACAGATATTTCCATGCGTCATGCGCTATATAATACTGTGCCACTGTATGTGCATCGTGGCAATTTTAAGGAGCATGTATCCTTTGTGGATGGCATAGATGAAGCGTATGTCATTAATTTGGAAAGACGTGGTGATAGGTATGAGCGATTCTGTGCCTCTCACCAAAATATTAAGGAGCGTGTGTATCGTTGGAAGGCAACCGATGGTCTGAAACTTACACTGACGCCACAGCTGACGCATCTTTTCCGCAATAATGATTTCAAATGGAAAAAGTCTGTGATGGGTTGTGCGCTGTCTCACATGGGCTTGTGGGAAAAACTGGCAAATGACAAAATTGCAAAATCGTATTTGATAATGGAAGACGATGTGAAGTTTGAGGATCGTTGGCTGCTACAATGGATCAATGCAGCACAACATATTCCATCTGATACTGATGTTATTTACCTTGGCGGTGTTTTGCCACCAAACAAGCCTGCACTCCCTCATATTACTGAGCCTGTAAATGCGCATTTTGCGCGTGTGGCAAAAAACACAATGTTTGGTGGTCAGCCTCGTAGATATTTCCACTTCTGCAATTATAGTTATATTCTGACTAAACGTGGTGCTGAAAAGCTTATGAAGCTTATTTCAGAGCGCGGCATTTTTACAAGTGGAGATCATATGATTGTGAACCATGGCGACGATTTACTAAATATTTATTTTACGACTCCGCTCATGGCAACCTGTTTCCAGGAAAATGATCCGGCGTATCAGAAGTCAGAGTTTAATAATTTTAGCCGTGTAGACAATTTTGACAGTGATCTATGGAATAATACAGAGTGTTTTAGTGATGCTGATTTAGAATCAATTGTTTCTAAAGATAACCGTGTTGAACAGGCGACGTCACTCTTTCCAAAGCCTGTACAAAAACAATCATCAGCACCGGCTCTTTCCCATTTATTAACTCCTCCTCCCTCAACATCACCGCTGCGCAAATTTACAAAACATGAAGAGCGTGTGGCAGTATGGAATACATTCCTGCGTCGTATAGCATTGAAAGATAGTCAGTCGGTCAAACAGAGTATTGATGATATTTTCAACATTTGGGAAAGCATAAGCAATGAAGAGTTTGCCAAGAATCTAAGTTGGTTCCGCATTTTTGAACAGCTCATGCTTACTAAGAATGATGTCCTAATACCACATGTATCGTATGTAATTGAAAAGATAGAAAAATTCAGCAATAAGACACTCAATGTGTGGGGCAAGATTCTAGATACTTATGCACCAGAAAAGAGCGCTGGACCTGGTGTAAGTATGCTTGTGGGCCTGCCTACTAAAACAACAAAGATATGGCATCTTGGTGAAATAAACCCTACTGGTATTTTGGAAACGGAATGGCTTGACGCATTGCTACCTGCTCCTATACAATGGTCAGAACTAGAAACGCTTGGTCAGTTGGCTAACAGTGAGAAACCGTTATTCCTTGTTATGCATATTCCAGGGCAAAACCTTGAAAAATATAAGGTTGTGTTTGATATATTGGCAGAACATGGAAAACAAACATCTGTTCTCCATCTTAGTGACGAGCATGGCGCGGATGATATTACATGGTATGAAAAGGCAAGTGTAAGTCATGTATATCGCAACTATTGGCGCCCCGATTTGGAGAAGTACAAGTCTAAAGTAACACTTTTGCCCCTTGGATATGCTAAAACGCATAGTGGGAACTATTTGGGGCAGCCGCCGGCATTTTCAGAACGCAGCCTGATCTGGTCTTTTGCGGGTAGTGCGGACAGACAAGGTCGCAGTACAAATCTGAAAAGTCTAGAATCTGTTGTTCCATTTGATATGAGATTAAAAGACAACTGGGCATCCCCTGCGAAAGCGGTTGGTGATGAATATAATAAACTACTTCGCAACAGTAAGTTTGTTCCTTGTTTCCGTGGCAGTGCTGCCCTAGAATCATACAGACTGTATGAAGCACTGGAGCATGGTGCTATCCCTGTATATGTTGCCAGTGAATCTCACAAATGCCAAGATGAGTATGCCGAACTGTTTGGAAAGCATCCCCTTTTAGGGTTTCCCAGTTGGGAAAAGGCCGCAGAGCTTTTACCAAAATTAGCCCAGCAACCATCTGTAATGGAAAAACATGTTCAGCTATTACAAGCATGGTGGTCTGAGCAAAAGATGGTTCTGAAAGAGAAACTGGCAGGCCTGTAACACTAACAACATCCAACGCACCCCGTTGTAGGCACACTTCCAATAGGTTGCCCTAATCTATTCCATTCATCAATACTATATCTGTTTCCCATTGACTTGTTACAGCGGCCGCAAATTGGTCGCAAGTTTTCTAAAGAAGTTGCCCCACCTTTTGATTCTGGCAGGTTGTGACCAACCTCAAAATCAAAGACTGTAATTATATTTTGGCACCAGCTTACAACACATTTTGATTCAAATACTGGTCCCAATGCACTTTTCCAAACTTGTTCACGAAGTGCTTTTGGGATTTGTTTTTTTGGCATATAAAGGGTATGATCACAAAGTAAATAGATACTATGGATTCAACTTTTTTGAATTTGGAAGCATTAATCAAGGAGGCTGGCCTGTCCATGCCGGCACTTGAAAGCCAGCCAGCAAGTTTGGCACAGCTTTTTCCTTCTGCATCTTCGCCCTCTACAGCACCAGTAACTGCGCGCAAGAAGTTTATGCTTGTAGGCACACACGCTCACCAGACTACTGGATACAGCAAAGTCACACATCATATTATTCAAGAACTTTCCAAATTTAAGACTATTGAACTGTATCATTTTGCGTTTCAAAAATTTCTTCAACAACCACCTGATTATCGTGTGTATCCTACAGGTGTGGATGTATATGATCCAGTTCAGGCTGAGCGGGAGCGTAAGTATGAACAGGAAATGGGGTTTGGATTTAGTCAGCTACCAGATTATGTGCGAAAAGTGAAACCTGATGTAATTATGATCTATAATGATGCCAGTATTATTTGTAAGTTTTTGGAGAAGTTGAAAGAGAAACTTACAGATCAGGAACGCAAAGCATATAAAATGATTGTGTATCTTGATCAGGTGTATACACTACAGCGCCCTGAATTCTTAGCTCGCATTGATATGGATACGCATGTATATTTTGCATTTACAGAATATTGGAAATCGGTTATGGAAAAGCAGGGTATTAAGAAACCCATCCATGTGCTGCGCCATGGGTTTGATCCAGAACAGTTTAAGCCAATGGATCGCGCGGCAATGCGTAAGAAACACGGCATTCCTGAAAATCTGATTGTATTCTTGAATCTGAATCGCAACACACCACGGAAACGCCATGATATTGTCTGCCAGGCGTTTGCGCAGCTGGTCGCTCGTCATCCTACTAAACCACTAGCACTTCTTGAAGTGTGTGATGGCGGTGAACAGGGTGGTTTCCCTATTCAAGAGGTGTATTTGCGCGAACTGGAGCGTCTTGGTGTACCCCTTCAGTTTCACGCACATAAGCTCATGCTGGCAAAACAGGCACTAACATATACAGATGAACTGATTAACGAACTATACGCATTGAGCGATGTAGGAATTACAGCAACGGAAGGAGAAGGGTTTGGTCTATGCCAGTTTGAGGCAATGGGAATTGGTATTCCACAGGTTGTACCAAAGATTGGCGGGTTCTTGGATTTTTGCAAGGGCGGTGTGAATAGTATGACAGTGGAACCTAAAATGCGGCTTTACCTTCCACTGGCAGCAAGTGGTATTGGGGGTGTTGGGGAATATGTTGATTCATATGATCTGATGTTGGCAGCAGAGGAGTATGTGCTGGACAGCGAATTGCGTGCTAAGCATGGTGCAGCAGCACGCGAAACTGTGTTGGGATACAAGTGGGTGAATGAAGTAGCTAGTCTTGCTAAAGTTATTCAGACAATCTAACCTAGACCCCATCATCCTCCCGTTGTGTAAAATATGTTAATAGCAATTCATTCATAGCCTTGCTATATTCAGGTTTCCAGGCTAAAATGCCATTGCTATCTCTAAATACAATTGCCTTCAAATTCGGAACACCTAACACGCCAAGTTGTTTTTTTAAAACTTCATGACGTGTCATAAGCTGCCTGTTTGAACGTTTGCCGTGTGGCAAATGATATATAACTGTATCCAAAAATGTTTTTGTATGCGCCTCAATTTCAGGAAGTTTTGAAAGATCATCTGTATACGCAGATGGCCATTTTTCAATAAGATGTAATTGTTCACCAAAAAAACTATCTCCTGCACCAATCAAAGCATATTCATACAATGGATTGCGTTGAAACCATGGGCGCTGAAATGCCCATCCAAATCCACAATGTCCATTTTTCTCTTTCAAACACGATACTTTTTTTGATTCTAATTTAAATGATAAATCCAATAGGTATGCTTCACTATACGGTTGAACTATTGTATGTGTGTCAAGCAATTCAGAAAGTTTTTTGTACCAATCCTTGTTCTTAAACACTATATCAGCGTCTAATATACATAGCTTTGTAAACGTATTTGGAACAAGTTTTTCCAATTGGACAATTAAATTTTCTTTGTAAAACATGTAACTAGTACTTCTCCATTGAAACACATTGCTTGCGCTAGCTAACACAAACGGATTGTCATGAAAGGCTAGCTCTCCATAAAATGCGGGAATTGCCGCAGCCTCAAACAATGATTTAACATAAAGAAGGTTTTGTGTAATGCGAACAGACTGTGTTGGATTGAAAAAAACGATTAACACAGCAACATCGTTCACATCTGCTTTGGTATAACTCGTATGGGAAAACTTTACAGATGTATCTACGTGTGCATCGCGTGCTGTAAGTTTAGTAATCGGCTTTTTTGAAACACTATGTGCATTTCTGCGAAAACTACTCATTCGGGCCTACCCTGTAAGTTTCTTAAAATTTTCCGCAAGAAACGAATTCCATCCATTACCCTCATATGTCATCAAAAATAAGGAAATAAAACTAAATGCTACACCAAGCAGCTTTACTGGGCTTAATTTTTCCGCAAACAGGAAAAGGCCAATTATTGTAATCACTACATCACTTGTAAGATCCCACACAAGATTCATAATTGTCAAGGTTTCTCCGCCTTTTAAAGCACTCAGGAAAATAAGTGGGCTCAATCCATACAATACTATAGGGACAATAATCCATCCATATTTCCATCCAGTAGATATTCCTTTTACAATGGGAAGACTTGTAGCGTCCAACAGTCCAAATAATAAACCGTATAATAGGGTGCGAACGTTTAGCATTCTACTTTTCCAAGATATTTTTCATTTGATGGATCTCTGCCAATTGTGTATTTAGGATAGTTTCAGAAAGTTTCTGGATACGTGGATCTCTTGCCCGATGTATGCGCGGCCGTGATGTCACAATAGCCATGGAATGATGTGGGATCATATCGCGCAAGTACATAGTGTCATCAATACCAATTTGATACCGTATACAGAGTGCGGAAATAACCATGAGTGCTAGCATTGCCAAGATCAAGTTAACAGAATACATAAATACAAACGACTCAAGGGCGACCGCCGCCGCTGCCATAAACACGCCACCGTAAAATTGATTCATGCTTACACGAAAATCGGAAGGCTTGTCAATCATTATCCATGGCATTATGAATACTTGAATTACAAGCATACTTACAAACATAAATATCATATTACTAAGTAGGGATGCGGAAATATACACGCAAATTACATCCGTATAAGTACTATGCAGGGTTAACGCGGAAGCAAGCGTTAGAACGAAAGAAGGAAATAGAAAAGTATGGCGCAATGGATTGGCGTGATCCAAAAGCCTATGTTGGATTCAAAACAGACAAATATGGAAAGCGCAAAACAAGTAGTTATACAATGAAGTTCCGACGACTATTTCCAAACGCAAAAAGTCTCAAACAAAAGGCTGAAGCAACCGGTGTACCTCTTAAGTACTTACAGGAACCGTACGATCGTGGGCTTGCCGCTTGGCGCACAGGCCATCGCCCTGGAGCTACTCCACAACAATGGGGATACGCGCGAGTTCATAGTTTTTTGCTTTGCGGTAAAACACATTACGGCCCCGACGCAGATCAAGTTCGCAAGGCACGTAAAGAAAGTCGAAGCGCACGTAAGTGGTTTAAGCGGTGCGCCTTAGAACAAAAATAATGCGCATAGGCATTTGGTTTAACGAATGTCATTTGTCGTATGGCGGTCCATCGCATGTAATCGTGGGTCTTATACTAGGTCTTATACAGGTTGTAGCAGACTGCGTAATACTGTTAAATGAACCCGGTGATATTAATTATATTATAGATAATACAACTGATTATAAAAATGCTGTATACAAATCACAACATGCTGTAATTGGTCCACTTGTATTTTCAGGCGGTGAAGCGGAAGTAGAGGAGTATACGTCGCATGTGCTATGGAAAACCGGGGCTACTTTTGTGGCACCTAGCGAATGGTATAAATATTGGATCTGCTGTGGCCTGCCCTTTACTAAACCTGAAGTAGCAAAGCATCGTAGTCTTCATGTATGGGGCGCAGGTGTAGACACAGAGTATTTTTGCCCAAGTGAAGGCAAATCGCAAGACTACTTTATTTATTTTAAAAGCCAAGACTACGGTGATTTGAATATGATTCACAATTACTTATTTGAAAACTATTTTAATATGCGCGGTCATGTCTTAACATATTATCATTATGATCGTCATGCATTAAAAATAGCAGCACAACAGTCACGATATTGTATTATGTTGGATCGGACAGAGTCACAAGGGCTAGCTTCCTTGGAAATTATGGCATGCGATTGCCCACTGTTTGTACTAGATTGGACTCGTTTTCAAGGCAATCGTTTATCAATAGAAGGAGCATCATCGGTGCCATGTATGGATAACAGGTGTGGTATGAAATCCAAAAAATCGTCATTTAAAACGGATTTTCCAGAATTTTTGAAGAAGCTTCCAACATATACTCCACGGAAGTATGTGTTGGAAAATTACAGTTATGCTGCGGCGGCAAAGAACCTTGTAAAAATAATGGAATTATCAGTCGCGCGGGAACATCATCAGTCCAAGCATAACACAGAAGAAGATGATTGTTTGAATAAACAGGCCAATGGGAGTAATACAACCGCCATCCCCCAAAATAGTGACAACGCCACTTAATAACTTATTCATTACCTTGTATGTTTCTGGATTAGCAACCAAGAAAAATACAAGAGCACTATAAAAACTGTATTTTGCTTTTAGCCCAATGTTCATTTGCGAAGCTTTCTTGTTTTACGTTTAGAAATTTCTTTGCCACCACCATGCTTGCCGTACCTGCGTGAAAAATTATTTAGTTTGCCAGGTTTTTCTGGTGCCGGTGGTTTATACACTGGTGTTGATGGACCATAGCCACGTGGTGAGCGACGCATTTCACCTAAATGGGGGCTGCCAAGTGCGGCAGCTACTGAGTAACCATTATTTGATTCACTAGGTGCCTCCTGCGCTGCTGCTGCTGCGCCAGCCGCCGCGCCGGAACCTGCTCGTGGTTGAAGTCGCACTGGGGCAGGTTTTATGTTTATAATGTACCAAATTAGTTTCATAGCAAATAAATCAAGTAAGCGATTTGTGTAATTTAATTTTGGATCAAATGTGAATGACTGATTAAAATCTTCTATGGTTCTGCTACTTGCTTGAGAGAATTCAGGTAATTTATAAATATATGCTAATTGTGATTTGAGTGCGGCATAGTCTGGTGGGGCATGTGTTGTCGGTCCTTCATGAAGGTGAGACGCAATTAGTTGATTCAGTATCTCAAACATCATTAGGCGAACTGTTTCAGGGACAGCAGAGTTCTTTTGACTACGCCCACTGTAAATGTAACGAAGGCCATCTCCTAAATTTTGACGAAGTTTGACAGCAGCAACCCCTTTAAATTCGGGCAATAATTTAGCAGGTATTTCTACTTCAGCTGCTGACTGCGATGATATAATTTTAGGTTCACCTGCCGCTGCTGCCGCTGTTGGCGCCGCCGCCGCTGCTGCCGCCAACACCTTCTTCGCTGCTCCATCCAACGCAGACAACCGTGCGTCTGCTGCTTCTAGTTCACGTGTTAACCGATCAATTTCTCCATGACTACTGTTTGAATTTGCCTTTGCTGCGGCAAGATCGGCGGCCTTTTTATTACAATCTTCAAATAGTTTTTGGTATTCTGCTATCTTAGCATCTAAAGCTGCCTGGGTTTCTCGTAACTGCTGTGCAATAGCCGCAATCTCGGCATCCTTACCACCAGCAGCTTCTAACTGTGCCTGAAGCGCATTACGTTCAGCCTTCATTTCTGACAAGCGCTTTTCAACACCTGCTTTACCCATTTCAGCTTGATGATGAAGGCCTTCAAACCGACGCAATTCACCCTGTAAATATTGAATGCGTTCATCCCATCCACGTGTTTGTTCAAGGCCTGCTAATAATCGTGTTCGGGTTTGTTCAAGGTCACGTATTGTAGCATTCTTTGCGGATGATTTACTAGCTTCACTGCGCAGGGTTTCACGCAACTCCTCCAACTCACTATTCTTTTCTCCTAAGGCAGAATTGCGTTCTGCCGCCAGTGTGCTTTTTTCTTCCTCACAATCGGATTTAGCCTTCTGTAAAGCAGATTCCAATTCATTTGCGCGCTGTTTCATGCCTGCTGCCAATGCATTGCTCATTCCACGCG